>OGHF01000040.1_pt1 | contig 109501 bp, 100 predicted proteins | sample 1571481 | NCBI WGS metagenome assembly OGHF01 (sample SAMEA2581952, study PRJEB24529) | metagenome | biome: Human gut stool | place: China | collected 2011
CTGTGTCTCCACTATCGCCTGAACCGCTTCCGCCTGTGTCTCCACTATCGCCTGAACCGCTTCCATCTGTGCTTCCGCTGTCACCTGAACCGCTTCCGCCATCTTCGGTATCTCCGGCAGCCTCAGTATCATTCGTTTCAGTCTGCGTTCTTCTAGTTGTTGCAGCCTCTGTCTGTTCATCAGTCTCTGCTGCTTTAGTTGTTGTCGTCTCTGCCGCCTTTGTTGTTGCATTATTATTCTTTGATGACTTCTTAGTTGTAGCTTCTTCTGCCGCTGTTGTAACAGGCGTAGGATTAAATGTGCTCTTTGACTTATTTTTCTTTATACGTCCGGCAATTGCAACAGTTACCACCGCAAGCACAACCACTAATGCCGCACATATTGCTACTATTCCACGCATGCGGGCATCTGCCTTAATTCCATGATTTGCACTCTTAGCATCATATCTGTCAGAATAATTGTCATTATCATCAAAATCAATTTCAGGTACACTGTCATCGGAACTATCTTCATCATCTGTCTCATCCTCTGATGAATCCTCATCTGCCACATGTACTTGTGACCCATCACCATCCAATGATACCATATCAAGTCCGAGCATACCTCGTATCTGCATAATCTGTGTGCCGATAAATGTGCTGTCAATTTCAAGTAAATCCTCAATCTCGTCTATCGTATAACTCTCATAAGCAAACATAAGATATAGGAGCCTCTGTCCCTTTGAAAAATCCTCAAAATCTGTCATAATCTCATTTAACTGATCTATATCAAGAAATGCCTGATTATAATCAGCTGCACATTTTGCAAATTCTGAATCTTCACTTATTGAGTCATAATTGTACTCTTCGGCAGAAATCTGTGTATCAAATAATTCACCATTCTGTTTTTTGCACACATTATAGACTTCAACTGTTGTAAAACGGGCAATCCACAAATGTATATCAAGTTCTTCATTATCAAACTCTGAAGCATTTTTGAACATTCTGACAAGAACGTGCTTGGTAAGCTTCTCTCTTGATTCCTTTGTTATATAGACAAATGCAACAAGATTATAAACTTCCTGATATACAAGTCTTGTGAATTTTTCAAAGCTGTTTTTATTGCCTTTTTTAGAATCATTTAATAACTTAATTAATTCCCTGTCCTCTTTTTCCATTTTCATTCCCCTTAAACCAATTCTTCACTACACATTTCAAGTGCAGCTTTAATAACTTTATCCATATCGTAATATTTATATCCGCCTAATCTTCCACCGAAAATCACACGTTTTTCTTTATCTGCAAGCTCTCTATATCTCTGATACAGCTCATTATTTCTTTCATTGTTAATCGGATAATAAGGCTCATCACCTTTATGCCACTCACTTGAATATTCCCTTGAAATTACCGTAACCGGCTGTTTTCCAAATTCAAAATGTTTATGCTCAATAATTCTTGTATAAGGAACTTCACGTTCTGTATAATTGACAACTGCATTTCCCTGATAATTATCAGTTGCAAGCGTCTCCGTCTCAAATCTTACCGAACGGTATTCAAGAACTCCCAGCTCATAATCATAAAACTGGTCAATCATCCCTGTGTATACAATCTTATCTGCCATAGAATCAAATTCTTCCCTGTTTGCAAGATAGTCAGTATCAAGCCTTACCTCAATTCCTTCAAGCATCTTTTCTACTATCTTAGTATATCCACCAATTGGAATTCCCTGATATCTGTCATTAAAATAATTGTTATCATATACAAATCTTAACGGCAGTCTCTTAATTATAAATGAAGGAAGTTCTTTGCAGTCTCTTCCCCACTGTTTCTCAGTATATCCCTTTATAAGCTTTTCATATACATCTTTTCCGACAAGTGATAATGCCTGTTCTTCAAGATTCTTCGGCTCTGTTATATTAAGGTCTGCAATCTGTGTTGCAATAATATCTTTTGCCTCCTGTGGAGTGCTTATTCCCCACATCTTGCTGAATGTATTCATATTGAAAGGAAGGTTATATAATTCATTTTTATACTTTGCAATCGGTGAATTAATATAATTATTGAATTCTGCAAACTCATTTATATAATCCCATATAAATTTGTCAGAAGTGTGAAAAATGTGTGCACCATATACATGTACATTAATCCCTTCAACATTTTCACAATATATATTACCTGCTATATGATTTCTTTTTTCTATAACCAGACAGGTCTTTCCTTTTTTCTTTGCCTCATGTGCAAATACTGCACCGTAAAGTCCGGCACCAACAACAAGATAATCGTAATGCATCTTTATCGTCCTTTCGCATCTATTAATCATATACCTTTTTATTATATCAATTTTTATTTATATATGCAAATATCTAGTCATAATAATGTTTAAAATAAACTCTTATAAATATAGCCCATGTATCTTTAAACGCACGCCATATATCTTTCATTCCAATTCTCTTTGTATTCTTATCCCTTACATATACCACAGTTACAGGCATTTGTGCAATAGTACATCCTCTCCTGTTAAGTGCAACAAGCAGTTCTATGTCATATGCAAATCCTGAAGTCCTCACAAGATGTGCCACCGGTCTTATCGCTTCTGCACGAAATACTTTTAATCCTGTCTGTGTATCTTTTACATTAAGATGAAAAAGAATGAGCAGCATTATATAATATCCCATACTTATTATTTTACGTATTAAAGGATAACTTAGTTTTGAATCTTTGTGAAATTTGCATCCGATTACAACATCTGCATTATCATCAATCATCTTGCGAAGGTAACTCTCAAGCTGTGAAGGATTAAGTTCAAGGTCCGCATCAAGAAATGCAATATATTTTCCTTCTGACTCTGTTACGCCTGATATTATAGCCGTACCTTTACCCCTGTTTTTATCAGATGACACCATTCTTACCCTGCCATCTTCTTTCATGGCACGCTTTATTTCCTCTTTGGTCGCATCAGTGCTGCCATCATTTACCGCAACTATCTCAAAATCTTTTACAAATCCAGAAATAACAGAAATAGTTGTTTTAATACTACTGTATATGAGTTTTTCCTCATTATACGCCGGCATTACAACTGATAATTTTCCATCAAGATTAACCATAACCCCTCCAATAACGTAAAAAAACAGCAAAGTGTAAATCTATCCACTTTGCTGTCATATGTTTATGCCGGCAACGGGAATCGAACCCGTATGGGAGTATAAGTCCCGCAGGATTTTAAGTCCTGTGCGTCTGCCAGTTCCGCCACACCGGCTTAATGGGCGGAGAAGGATTCGAACCTTCGAAGGCATAGCCAGCAGATTTACAGTCTGTCCCCTTTGGCCACTCGGGAATCCGCCCTTATTAGAGCTATTGCTCACATTGATGTATTGTAACATACAATGCAAGCAATGGCAATAGTATTTATTTATTTCCACCTTTCTGTCTGTAAGCCCAGAATTTATTAATAAGAAAATTAAGTGGTATCGAAATTATCATATTAATAAACCAGCCCATATTGCTTGAAAATGTAGCTGCATCCCCAAGGAATCCAATATGTATTCTTGCAAAAAAGCTTATTATTGCTCCGCTGTACTGTGCAATATCAATAACATTTACCCAAAGGAACAGCAGTATGTTATTAAGAATAAGCCCTGTAAATGCATATGTCATATATGTCTTAATAAGCGTCTGCCACCATACACGGTGTTCCTTGTTCTTATCCTCTTTAAATACAAAAATATTCTGCATAAAATAAGCCCAAAGCACAGAAATAACCCAGCTTACAACGCTGGCAACAATCCATACTCCCGGTAATATAACTGTATTAAGCAAAAAATAGATTACACCTGAAACAATTGTATTGGATACACCGACAAGTCCAAATTTGATAAACTGTATAAATACGTCTAAAAAACCTTCTTTTTTATTTTCTTCCATCAGCCTTAGTCCTCTCTGCAGAATGTATTTAATGTCTCTCTGTAATTATCAGCTGTTCCGACATCATACACTTTACCATTAAATACAAATCCCCTTATTCCATATGTCTCTCTTACACTATCTAAAGCATCTGTGAGCTGTATTTCTCCCTTTGTAGTAATATTATTTTCAATATTATATTCCAATGCTTCAAACACTTCAGGTGTCAATACATACTGTCCATATGCACAGAAATATTTATCTCCGTCTTTTCTTGTTTTTACCTTTAACGAATCTTTTGCATCTGCAACATTTGGTTTTTCAACCATTGAAGTTACTTTTAAAAGATTTTCCGACTCATTTTCCCATGTTCCGGCAAGGATGCCATAGCTTGATACATTTTCAAGAGGAACTGCCTGCATTGAAACCATCGTCTTGCCCGTCTCTTCATATGCATCGATAAGCTGTCTGCTGCATGTCTTATCTTCATATGACTGGTAAATCATATCACCAAGAAGAAGAAGAACCGGCTCATTATTTGTAAATTCCCTGCACTGGTACACTGCATGTCCAAAGCCTTTTCTTTCTTTCTGATATACATATGTTATCTTCTTTCCGATTCTGAGAATTTTTTCTTCATATTCTCTCTTTTCTTCTGAAAGCTTTGAAATATGCTCCTGTGATAGCGGACTGAAAAATTCATCATACTGTTTCTGTTCTTCCTCACCTATTACAAGACAGATTTCTTCTATACCCGAATCTTCAAGCTGTTCCAGCAGACATAAAATTACAGGTTTTACATATCCATCCTTATCTATAATCGGGAAAAATTCTTTTTTAATACTTCTTGTTTCAGGATATAAACGAGTACCAAATCCGGCTACAGGAATAATTGCTTTCTTAACTTTTTTACCTGGTTTTAATGTAAGCTTAAATCCTTCCATATCATACTTTTCTTTGATATATTTTATAAGTTCTTCCTGTGTATTATCATCTTTTGCAAGGAACTGAATCGATCCATCTCCCTGAGAACCTACACCTTTTGCACCATATGTAAGCTCTTTTATCTTTTCATCAGCAAGAATAGAATGAAGAACAGGTGCTTTAAGTTCAACCGGAGATGCAGGTGCGACCATTTTATCAAAATGTGCCTGTGCTTCAACCATAAGTCTGCCAACTTCCTTTGAATCACCAGCTTCTATTGCCGCCTTAGCTTCGTTTATAAGCTTTTCATTATCAACACCCAATGCCTGCTGAACATTTTTTTCTATCTCTGTCTCGGCAAATGGATAACATTTATTCAAATCCGATAAAATTTTAACAGTGTCTTTTGTTCCATGAAGTTCTGCAAACACCCAGTAAAGCTGTTCTTTTAACTTTAACTTGTCAACAAAAACCTCATTTCCATCAAATGTCATAAGGACAGGTGAAACACCATATGCACATGCCTGATCCAGTCTTCCGCATCTTGATGGAGTTCTCTGCTCTCCATAAAATGCTATATTCATCTCACCCATAGTATTAAGCTGCAATTCATACATCTCATTAAAAGCTCTTGCAACAAGAACGCATATAGCTGCACTTGATGAAAGCCCGCTCTTAATTGGCAGATCCATCTCATCTATATGAATTCTTAATCCTTTAACCCTGTAATGGTCAATTACATAAGATGCAACGCCTGCAACATAAGAGAAAAATCCTCCCTCCTGTGCCGCCTGTCTTAATTTTGCCGAATCCATTTCACATTCAAATGAAGCACTCTTAAAGCTTTCTATTTCACTCTCAACTATAAACTTGTCCGACTCTGTTACTGTTGCATATATTCCCTGTTCAACACCTGTAACAATAGCATGACCCGGTACAATCTGTGCATTCATAACTCTATGTAAACTTGCCCAATCACTATGTTCGCCAAAAAGACATAAACGTCCCGGCACAAAAAGTTTCAACTGTCTGCTGCTCATAATCAATTTCTCCTGATAAAATTTATTTATATTAATTAGTGTCCAAAAATCACTGCCTCTTAGTATATATCTTTATTATTTTATAATGTAATTTAAAATGTGTCAATCAGCTTCAATATAATAAAGCCTGTACGACAATTCTCTTGTATCATTACTAATTCCAACCTGTTTAGGTACAAAATAACAATTTGTCTTTATCTGAATATTATAAATATCATCAGAAGACGGCTCTACATTGATGCTATATTCTGCATTTCCATTTATAACATCCAGTTCTTTGACCTTTTTGCCATTTACATATAATTCAACATATGGCTTCAAATCAGGCTGCTGTTTTATATACGAATCTTTTTCGGTGCCTATCTTTAGCTTCAATCCGTATTTTGTTATATCATTATTTTTTAATGTAACCTGAAACTCTCTTTGTGTCCATGAATAATCAGATGTTGAATCCATATCTAATATTCCTGTCATCAAATCAGCGACATCCTTTTCGCCAAAATTAATACGATTATCCATAACATTTTCTCTGTCAAATTTTATCCAGTTATTATCAATAACATCATATGCATACACATTTTTCATCTTATTTCTCTCTATCCAGCCAGATACCGCCTGTTCATAAACATCGCTCTCCAAATCACTTACAAGTCCCCAGTTCTCCGGCTTGACACCGGAATAACCATTAATTGTCCTTATGTTATATTTATCAGCAATCTCACATGCAAATATCTGAAGTACATCCCTTTCATGATATACAAGTTTTTCATCACTGTCATTAAAATGTGTTATATAAAATGCCTCACAGTCTGCCGGAACATCTGCCACATTTTCTATTCTTTCAACTTCATCAGCCACATTCCATCCAGATGACACTCCATCTGTTTTTATGCACGAAACAAAACCCGCAATTATACTTAAAGCGACTAATGGTATACTTATCCTCTTTGAACCGATTCTGTTTGTCAGTTCATTTCCCATCATAGATGTAACGGCAGCCATAGGCAGACTGAGATAAAGCAGATATCTCACACCTGCTCTTATTGATGAACCACCAGGGAAAAATTTATATATAAACCACCACAATGACAGTCCATCCTTACTCAGTCTGACTGTAAGAAATATTCCAAGCACAACTGTTATCCATATCGTTTTTATCCAGCTGTTTTTTCTATCTTTCTTTACAAAAATGTAAAATCCGATAAATGTCGCAAGAAGCACTGGTGAAAAGCCCGCTGCATTTTCAAAGCTGAAACCTCTTGCATCAAGTTTCATTTTTGTAAGAAGACCACCCATAAGCCAGTTCTTTGATGATACATTTATAACATCAATCATTTCGGGAAGGTAATAGCATACTTCTGAATATTCCCTACCACTTGACATTTTAATAATCGACATTTCCATAATAAGAAACGGAAGTGCAATAATAATCAATGCAGCAACATATATAACAAAATCATATTTTACGGTCTTAAAAAAATCTTTTGTTTTATCCCACAGACCGCAGTCATTTACAACATTTAATATAATTCCCGTAATTATAACTCCCAATACAAAAAAAACCGTAAAAAAGAATATATACCATGCAGTGTAGAGAATGATTTCAGCTGTTATTATAAATAAAAATGCATATACGTTTCTCATTTTTCTATTTTTCAAATTATTATAAAAGGAAATAACAAACACAGCTGCCAGCGGTATCAGACTAAGCGATACAAGCTGTGTATGATAAATATGTACCGCATATGTACTTGAAAACGAAAACATCACAGTACCAAACACAGACCATCCAGCACATAAATTTAATTTTCTATGCAGAAGATAATAAGACGAAACCGTTCCGGTCAGATGAACCAACATAATTGTATATTTGTATGCCCTGAAAATATCAAGTCCTACAACACGCAATACAGAATGTATGAGTCCGAATCCTAACAGCATATCAGAATATGCCAGCGTATTCTTTGCCGGATAAAACATTCCCATATCCATAATTGATGCCTTGCCTTTGAAAACATTGTACCAGTGTTCTGCAATAAGCATCGTCAGCCTTCCATCACTGCCATCACTTATAAGCTGACCTGTACCAATAATATTCCTGAAAAAATACAGTTCACCTGCAAGTAGAAATAACATTGCAAAAGCATCTATAATCAGTTCTTCTCTAACTTTTTTATCTTTCATATTCTTCTCACCTTATTACATTTCAATTATAAACACATAGTATATAATCTAACATTAAAAAAGACTTTATTCAATAGTATTTTTTATACTAATGAGTAAAGTCTTTAAATATACATATTAAATTAATCAGATTGTCTTCTTGAAATACTCAATTGTAGGTACAAGTCCTTCTCTTAAAGAAATCTTTGGAGCCCATCCGTTAAGCTCTCTTCCTGCAACTGTTATATCAGGCTTTCTCTGTGTTGGGTCATCCTTTGGTAAATCCATGCATACAAGCTTTGATTTTGTGTCTACCATCTCAAGTACGATTTCTGCAAGTTCACGTATTGTGAACTCTCCAGGATTACCAAGATTTACAGGTCCTAAGAAATCTTCTCTTGATGCCATCATTCTTACGATACCTTCAATAAGGTCGTCAACATAACAGAATGAACGTGTCTGTGAACCATCACCATATATAGTAATATCCTCGCCTTTAAGTGCCTGAATAATAAAATTAGAAACCACTCGGCCATCTTTAGGATCCATCATAGGTCCGTATGTGTTAAATATTCTTATAACCTTGATTCTTGTTCCGAATTCCCTGTTATAATCGAAGCAAAGCGTCTCTGCAACTCTCTTTCCTTCATCATAACATGAACGGATACCAATTGGATTAACATTTCCCCTGTATGTCTCAACCTGTGGATGTACGAAAGGATCTCCATAAACCTCACTTGTTGAGAACTGCATAATCTTTGCATTATTCTTTGTTGCAAGTTCAAGCATATTAAGAATACCAAGTACACATGTTTTAGTTGTATATGTTGGTGACTTCTGATAATGTGGAGGGCTTGCAGGGCATGCAAGATTGTAAATCTCATCAAGATTGTCAATATCAAGCGGCTCAATTATATTATGGTTGATAAATTCAAACTCAGGATTATCCATAAGTTCTTCAATATTTACCATACGTCCTGTGTAAAGGTTGTCAACACAGATTACATGGTTGCCTTCTTTTATAAGTCTTTTACAGAGGTTAGAGCCTAAGAATCCAGCTCCGCCTGTAACTAATATTCTTTTCATTTTAATCTCCATCTCAAAATTGCAGCTGCCATAAAGCAGCCGCATTTTGTAATAATATTATTTATTTAACTTGCTGCTGACACCAATCTGGTAATATTCAAATCCTTTATCAGAAAGGCTGTGTGCATCAAACTGGTTACGTCCGTCAAATATAACAGGATTTTTAAGTCTCTTCTTGATTTCAATGAAATCCGGCTGTCTGAACTCTTTCCATTCTGTTACAAGAATCATTGCATCTGCATCTACAAGTACAGTATACTTGCTGTCACAGTATTCAACATTCTTATTATCTTTAAGGTAGCATACTCTTGCTTCTTTTTCTGCCTTAGGGTCATAAGCCTTAACTTTTGCACCACGCTTTGTAAGTTCATTGATGATTGTGATGGCTGCTGCCTGTCTCATATCATCTGTATCCGGCTTAAATGCAAGTCCCCATATTGCAAATGTCTTTCCTGTAAGGTCTTCGCCGAAACGCTCTACAACCTTTCTTGGAATTACATGCTTCTGTTCAAAGTTTACTTCCTCTACAGCATTAAGAATCTTTGTTGTATAACCGAAATCTTTGCTTGTCTTGATAAGTGCCTGAACATCTTTAGGGAAGCAGCTTCCGCCGTATCCACAGCCTGGATAAATGAATGAATAACCAATTCTCTTATCTGAACCAATACCAAGACGAACCTTGTTAACGTCAGCTCCAACTCTCTCACAAATATTTGAAATCTCATTCATAAATGAAATCTTTGTTGCAAGCATTGCATTAGCTGTATACTTTGTCATCTCTGCACTTGCAATATCCATAAAAATAATATTTTCATTGTTACGTACAAGTGGAAGATAAAGTTCTTTCATTACCTTTGCTGCATTATCATTATCTGTACCAATAACAATTCTGTCAGGTCTCTGGCAGTCAGAAATAGCTGTACCTTCTTTTAAGAATTCAGGATTAGAGATAACATCAAATGTAAGACTGCTTCCTCTCTTGTCAAGTTCTTCCTGAACCTTTGCACGTACCTTCTGTGCTGTACCAACAGGAACTGTTGATTTATCTATAATATACATATGATGATCCATGTACTGTCCGATGCTTTCCGCAACGCCTAATACATAATGTAAATCTGCACTTCCGTCTTCACCCATAGGTGTACCAACTGCTATAAAACATATATCTGAATCAGCAAGTGCCTGATGAATCTTTGTTGTGAACTTTAAAGTTCCTGCCCTAAAGTTGTTCATAACAAGATCTTCAAGTCCCGGTTCGTAAATCGGAATTTCTCCATTCTTTAATGCGTTAATCTTTTCTTCATTAACATCAACGCACCATACGTTATTTCCTAAGTCTGAAAGACAAGCTCCTGTTACGAGGCCAACATATCCTGTTCCTACAACTGCTATCTTCATCATATACCTCTTTTCTTAAAGTTATATTTATTAATAAAAAACCACTTTAATTATTTTATCAAAATAAAATTAATTCTTCAACACTTTTGTCAAATTTTATCAAGTTTTTTTGTTGAACTTATACAAATAGCTTTTGATAAAGTAGTTTAAACTTTTAATTATTTCTTGTTAATCCCATATTATCGTAAAGCCATTGTGTCACAGGCTCATCATATATTTCTACAACTTCTGTCGATAATCCGTCATCGCTGTTATATTTTACGAGAAGACATCTGAAATTTCCAGGCTGCTGCATATTGTGATATACCCACGTCCTTCTGTCATATTCTGCATTATATTGAACAAATTTATTATAATTCAATGCGGCACATATATATCCAAACGCTTTATTATCATCAACCTGAATCGCAACATCACAATTATTCTGCTTTGCAATTTTTCCTGCTTCTTTTGCATTTTCAATCAGGTCATCTGACTGTTGTAAATTTATAACTTCTGAATTATACAAAACACTGTCTTCTGAGATAATTTCTTTTATTATTATATTACTCTTTATGACCATTACTGCAAGAAAACATATTACTATTGTAACGCATCCTATATACGTTTTCTTCCCTCCCCATTTCATAGCATCATAATATGAGCACAGATAAACAACAAGTGCTATCATATAAGGAACAAATAAAAGCATCCTTAGCTGCCCATAAAGCAATGTTCCCGGCATATAATCTTCCATTTTGCCAAGCGACAGGATTGCAACAAAACCAAAGAAAGAAAAAGTTGCCATTACAAGTGATTTATATGCTTTTCTATATATGCACATCCAGATAATAATAAGCATTACAACAATCCATAAAAAGCCCATTGAGGCTGGTGTAAACCATCCAGAAATTTCCATCATGTCTGCAAGATTCTCTCTTAAAACGTCGAGACTTACTGACGCATTATATCCTGGATGAAGACTATAATCAGGATTGTTAAGATAAAACCTTTTTATAAAATATCCCGTAATAAATCCCAGCACATTTCCTGCAATCAATCCCGGAAAACACTTTTTGATAAAATCAAGATTAATTTTATTAAACAATATCATTGCAAGATATGCCATCCCTGCTAATGCAAGAACAGTATTTGTAATTATATAGCCCAGATATATAAGATATGAACCAATAAAATATCTGTACCATTTACCCTTTTCATTTATAAGTATGCTTCCAATTATGCCAAAAACAAATCCGCCTACAAATGCACGCGGAATTGATGTAAGCACATCCCAGTCATAACTCATTGCTGCAAATACAAATAATATGATATATGCCGCAACAATTCTTTTATCTTTAATACATTTTATGCACAAATACAAAAAAGGAATTGTCGTAAATACTAATGTTGATACTGGAAGTGCAATTTTTAACGGAATATTTAAATAATACAGCGGCACTGCCAAAAGTGATTCAATCATGCTTCCATATGATTGTCCAAAGAAACATGGTTCATGAAATTCAAAATGTGCAAATGAAACTGTACCATACCACATCAATGCCTGGTCATCATCAACATAATAAAATGAATATTTGAAAAGAATAGCAACTCTGTATATCATAATTAATATAAACAACATTGCAAATATAACTTTTTCTAGTTTCAACTGTTTATCTTCCATCTATTATCTCCCATTAAAACTATTTACCATGAGCAGCCTCACGCATTTCCATGAAATTCAGTACACCGGCTTACTGACCGTTTAAAAACAATATCCTCTGCCTTTAATCAAAAAGCAGAGGATGTCATGTGTAAAACTTAAATTATAATTTATCTGTATATAACAAGTTTTCTTATAAGGAAATTCCATATAAAAACAATACCTGTAGCTGCAATCTTACTTAATGTCTTGCCTAACGAACTGTCAAATCCCATCACAGTAACAAAAAGATACATGAGAATGAGGTTAAATAACAATCCTATTGCACTTACAATAAATACAAGAAAAGCCTCTTTTGCTTTCTTATCTTTATACGTATTGTTATCTTTAAATGTTGTTATTCTTCCTAATATCCAATTGGCTGTCGTTGAAAATATAAATGCAATTACTGTTGAAACAAAATAATTTATCTGCAATACATTGGCAAATATAAAGAACATTACCCACTCAACTATTGCAGCAACTCCGCCAACAAAGAAATAAGATATAAATTGTTTTATGTTAGCTTTATTTAATAACTTCATTATTTTCTATATCTCCAAATGCAGTAAATAGCTCTTACGCCATCGCTGAAACCAATCTTCTTACCTTCTTCATTTGTTCTTGGATAATATGAAATAGGTACTTCTTTGAATCTTACATTCATTTTTGCTACTTTGGCTGTAATTTCAGGTTCAAAACCAAATCTCTTTTCCTGAATATCAACAGACTGAATAATCTCACGTTTAAATGCCTTATAACATGTCTCCATATCTGTACATTTAAGATGTGTGAAAAGATTTGATAATCTTGTGAGGAACCAGTTCGCCATTCTGTTAGCAAGATAACCTTTCATCTTAGATTCTTTAAATCTTGAACCATATACTACATCAGCTTCATCATTAAATATAGGATTTACAACCTGTGGATATTCCATTGGATCGTATTCAAGGTCAGCATCCTGAATAATCACAACGTCACCTGTAGCAGCCGCAAAGCCAGTCTTTAAAGCTCCACCCTTACCCTGGTTAACTTCATGATAAACAATCTTGCTTACAAGAGGTTTTACATCTCTTTCAAGAACTGTTCTTGTTCCATCTTTTGAACAGTCATCTACTACGATGATTTCTTTGTTAGGAACAGGTGATTCCAATACCTTTTTCACAAGGTCAAGTATACTGTTTTCTTCGTTATAGCAAGGAATTACTATAGACAAAACTTTCTCATTATTAGCCATTTTTTACTCCATTCTTAAATAATATATTTTAATCAATTAGCTTTCGTCCATACATTCGTGGCAACGTCATAATAATAAACTTTTTTGTCTATCTTATTAAGTTTAATCCACTCAGCGGCTTTTGTATGAATGTCTTTTTCCCATACATTATCAAGTTCCCATTCTTTTGGAAATTGTCCTGAATATCCATTCATATTTTTGAGATTATATTTATATGATACTTCCCATGCCATAAGCTGATATGAATGAAATGCATATTTTCTGTCTTCATACTTTGAATCAACTATATACATGACTTCACAGTCATCCGGTGGTGCCGATACTGCCTCAATGAATTTATTTTCACTCTCCATATTCCAATGTGCATATACCCCCTGTGTATTATAATTACTTACCCACACAAGAGCCGCAGCACATAAAGGCATCACAATGCCAAATATAAGATTCACTTTTTCTTTTTTTATTCTATTCTGAAGCATCTGTCCAAAATTTGCAATTACTATTGCAACCGGCATTACAAGATAATAATTGTATCGTACTGCTGCACGGATTGCACTTCCTCCGGGAACGAATCTGTATACAAGATACCAGAAAGATATTTCCTTAGACTGTACAAGAAGTATAAATGATACAAGTACGGCATATATTATTGATACAAGAACCATTTTGCTCTGGACTGTATAGCTTCCTTCCGTCTCAAGTGCCTTATATTTTTCTTTAAGATACTTCTTTCTCACATAGAAAAACGCAGCTACAAGAAGTCCCATTGTAAGTAATGAAAATCCTACTGACATTTCTCCCTGATTAAGATATGTTCTTGACGAAAGACCAAGTGCCTTGATAAAACGACCTATAAGAAGATTATTATCGCCAACATTAAAGAAATCAATCAATTCAGGAAGCATTGTTGCAATCTCACTATATGAACGCTTGCCATACATTCTGCTTACCTGTATATACATCTTGAAAAATGGTATTGCAATACATATTGCATATACAACGTAAGCAATAATCTCTTTATAACATTTCTTTATATACATCCAGACATTACTAAATACCTTGTTCTTATTACTTGATGCAACACATACATATATTACAATAAATGTCGCCATAAATAATGCTGTAAAGAATGCTGTATACCAGCTTGTATACATTATAAGAACATATAATGTTATTGTCAAAAGTCCGTAAACTATACGTTTAACTTTATTCTGAAAATTTTCAAAAAAGCAGAACATGAATATAATCAACAACGGAACCAGACTGATTGTAATAAGCTGGGTATGTCCTATTCTTACATAATATGCACTAGAATATGAAAATACAATCACACCGAAAAGACTCCAGAGATTATTCAACTTGAATTTCTTTTTTAACAGATAAAAAAGTGAATAACTTCCAAATATATGGAAACCTATTAAAACAATCTTATTTGCAAGAAACATATTCATGCCAAACATTCTTAAAATGCTGTATGGAATTGCAAGTGCGAGAAGCATATCTGTATATGCCAGTGTATTGGTTATCGGATAAAATATATTAACAATGCTAAACTTTTCTTTGCCGCCAAATGCCCTGAACCAGTGTTCCACTAAAAGATTATTAAGACGGGCATCTCCTTCGTCTCCTATAAGCACGCCATTAAACATAACATTAGCAAAGAACTTGTATTCCAGCAATACAATTACAAGTAATGAAACTGCAAGTGTTATGTAACTTACCAATTGCTTATTCGTCTTTTTTTCATTCATATTATTTGCTTCTCCAATATGTCAAAGTTTCTTTCAACGTTTCATTCAAATCAATCTCCGGGTGCCATCCAACCTCGCCTACAATCTTTGTAATATCAGGCTCAATTATCGGCACATCAACAGGCCGAAGCTTAGCAGGATCAACTTCAACTTTTATTTCACACTCTGACATTGATACGATTCGGTCCAATATATCCTGAATACTTACTGCTTTTCCAGTTCCAACATTATATGTCTCTCCTCGTCTGCCATTCTTCACAAGAAGTGCATATGCTTTCACAACATCTCTTACATCTGTAAAATCACGTTTTGCACTAAGATTACCAACCTTTATTACAGGCGGCTGTATCCCTTTTTCAATATCTGCTACCTGCTTACAAAAATCAGCCACAACAAACATCGGTAGCTGATTCGGTCCTATATGATTAAATGCCCGTACCATTATTACATCAAGTCCATATGCATCAGCATAAATCTTTCCAAGCATATTCTGGCATGCCTTTGTTGCCGCATAGATATTACCCGGACGTACCGTATTATCCTCTACAATAGGACACTCGCTGCTTTTAATATGACCATATTCTTCACCTGAACCAATGAGAAGTACACGCGGTTTTTTCTCAAGTTCCCTAAGTACATCAAGCAGATTGGCACATCCTTTTACATTAACATCAATGGTAAGTGAAGGGTTTTTCCATGAATATGCAACCGATGACTGTGCCGCAAGATGAAATACATAATCCGGTTCTTCATTCACCAAAAGTTCTTTTATCTGCTCTTTATCAAGAATATTGAGGTTGGCAATGCCAACCCCATCTAAATTCAATGTTTCTTTTTCTGTTTTGGTAACTGTTACAGTATATCCCAAATCTTCAGTAAGATGTTTTGCAAGATATGGTCCGACAAAACCACCACCACCAATTATTAATGCTTTCATATAAAACCTCAATTAAAGCTGTGCAGCTTTAACTTCCTTTTCAGTTAAAGCCAAATCATTCTTAACCATTCTCTCAACTAATTCCTGGAATGAAATTTCTCTCTTCCATCCAAGTTTTTTCTCTGCTTTTTCAGGATTTCCTATAAGGAGTTCAACTTCAGCCGGTCTGAAAAATTCAGGATTTACTTTAAGAACGACCTTACCAGTTGCCTTGTCTTTTGCAATCTCGTTAACTCCTTCACCTTCAAATTCAACTTCCATTCCTGCTGCTTCAAATGCTGTTTTAGCAAATTCTCTTACAGTTCTTGTCTCGTTGGTTGCAATTACATAATCATCTGGTTCTTCCTGCTGTAATAAAAGCCACATTGCACGGACATAATCTTTTGAATGTCCCCAGTCCCTCTTTGCATCAAGATTACCTAATTCAACATAATCCTGAAGACCAAGCTTAATTCTCGCAACTGCATTAGTAATTTTTCTTGTAACGAATTCCTTACCACGTCTTTCCGATTCATGATTGAAAAGAATTCCTGAGCATGCATACATATTGTAACTCTCTCTGTAATTCTTTGTAATCCAATGTCCATAAAGCTTCGCAACACCATATGGGCTTCTTGGATAAAACGGTGTTTCCTCTGTCTGCGGAATAGCCTGTACTTTACCAAACATCTCTGATGTTGATGCCTGATAAAATCTGCACTCAGGCTTAACCATTCTGATTGCTTCAAGCATATTTGTAACACCTATAGCATCGATATCGGCCGTTGTACATGGTGTATCCCATGATGTGGCAACAAATGACTGTGCAGCAAGATTGTATACTTCATCTGCCTGTGAAATCTTCATAGCAGATACAAGAGAAACCAAATCCTGCATATCAGCATAAATGAAATGAATCTTATCCTTAATATGGTCTACATTACCATAATCAACAACACTCTTTCTTCTCATAAGTCCATACACATTGTATCCCTTTTCAAGTAAAAGTTCAGCAAGATATGAGCCATCCTGACCTGTAATTCCTGTAATTAAAGCATTTTTCATTTTACTTCTCCTATATTATAATTTATAAATACTGATTTTTGCCTTCTTCTCTAAGTTTTGCAAGAACCTGCTTAATCTCTCCTGCATTTTCCTTAGTTGAAACTAATGTTGCATCAGGTGTGTCAACAATAATCATATCACGAAGCCCTACAGTTGCTATAAGCTTCTTGTCACCTTCAATTACACAGTTTTCAGTATTAACGGTTACAACATTACCATTGACAACATTGCCCTTGTCATCATTTTCTTTGATTCTTCCTACAGCAAGCCATGAACCAACATCATCCCATCCGAAATTACCGGCAAGAGTATAGATATCTGATGCCTTTTCCATAATTCCATAATCTACTGACTGTGATTCAAGTGTTGGGAACACTTCTTTAAGAACCTTTTCTTCATCAGCTGTTCCTACTGAATCTTTGATTGTCATAAGGCCTTCATATGTCGATGGCATATATTTCTTAAAGCAATCTAAGATTGTAGAGGTCTTCCATACAAACATACCGGAATTCCAGAGATATGTTCCATCATCAACATATTTCTTTGCATTTTCCAAATCCGGTTTTTCCACAAATCTTTCTACTGCAAAACTGCCATCAAGAACATCTGACTTATTGTATTTGATATAACCATATCCTGTCTCAGGATAATTAGGTGTTATGCCAACTGTAACAAGGTTACTTCCCTGCTCTGCAATATTACATGCATTTACAAAAGTATCCTTAAATATCTCGTTATTCTTAATCAGATGATCTGACGGAAGAACTATCATAATTGCATCTTCATTTTTCTTTGCCACATGAACTGCACCAAGACCGATACATGGAGCTGTATTTCTTCCAATCGGTTCACAGAGAATGTTCTCCTCCGGAAGTCCAGGTAACTGTGTCTTTACAAGTTCTCTGTAATTTTCATTTGTAGCAATATAAACGTCCTTAATATCAACTATAGGACTAATTCTTTCAACTGTCAGCTGAATCATTGTCTTGCCATCATCTGTAAGTGACAAGAACTGCTTAGGCATATTAACACGGCTTCTTGGCCAGAATCTTTCACCTTTACCGCCTGCCATAATAAGAGCTGTTACTTTCATAATTCGCCTCATTCTGTGTCTGTATTTTTAGCTCTGCCTTCTTTCAGGCATAAATTCCTGCACAGTACGGAATCTAAAAAGCTTCTTCTCCTCATAAATAACAATAAATGCTATTTCATGACATATATCACAATTATAATTTTACTTTTTTCTTCTGTCAATAACATCCTGAAAATACTTTGTATACTTGTCCACTATAACATTCCAGGCAAACTTATCAAGAACATACTTCCTACCATTTTCACCCATCTGTTTACATTCTTCAGGATGCGAAAGCAGATATTCAATCTCCGCTTCAAATTCCCTGTAATTATCAAAATAAAAGCCACCATTAGCATCACTTGCAAAATATTTTGTGACATTACACTGGTTATGGACAAGCACAGGAGTCTCACATATCCAGCTTTCCATAACTACAAGCGAAAAACTTTCAAACTTTGAAGGCTGGCACATTACTGTTGCAGCCGCATAAGCATCATACTTATCCTGCATAGGAACATATCCAAGATCATATACATGCTCTTTAATCCTTGCCGGAATATTTACCTTACCACCACCGATAAGAACCAGTTTCAAATCATCAAAATGATGTGTTTTCTTATATTCTTCAAAATAATATATAAGTGTGTAGATATTCTTACCTATATCTTTCCTTCCTGCATATAAAATAAATGGGCTGTCTATATTATATTTTTCCCTGAATCTTTCTGCATCATACTCGTAATCAGTATATACACCTTCACCGAGCTCTCTTGCATCGACATTACTAAGGTCATACACTTTTGATGCGAGTTCCATCTCAGGTCTGGCATGGAAAATCATACCTGCAACTTTTGAAAATGCTTCTTTGAATCTGTCCATATATATATAGCTTTCATCATGAAAACATGGAATCATTACGGCACGGTCGATGCACTGCTGTATTCCATGATATGTTGTACCAAACATATATGGTATAAAGACAAATAAATCATAATCTTCTTTATGCTTTGCTATATATTTATAAAGATTAGGACTGTTTACATTTTCATCTGTAAATATTTTTTCCTCTTCCGGAGTAAGCTTATCATTTGACATAAGTTTTTTATTAACAGTGTTAAACAAATCTGTTTTTTGTTTTTTTACCTTAAATCTTCTTACTGTTATTCCATTTTCAACATATGCTTTCTGCTTATAATGATTAACACTCCAGCTTGAAGTGAATTCCTTTACACATGTTGTGAGTATCTCAACTTTTACCCCCGCATCATGTAAATGTGATACAAGACCTTTAAGCTCCATCTCTGCACCACCCGGAATATCAAATCCGAACCATGGTATTACAAATGCTATAGTTTTCATAATCATTCCTTTCTTTCTGCTTTATCACTTACTTTTTCAACCATCTGTGAAAATGAATCTATAATTTTGTCCCAGCGGTAATACCGGTCAACATATTGCACTCCAAGTTTCCCCATCTCTTCTCTCAGACCGCCGTCACAAACCATATCATCAAGCTGATTTGCAAACTCATCATAATTAGTATAATAAGTTCCTGCTCTGCTTATAACACAGTGTTGTTTTAACACTTCACATAACCCATTAACAATCACAGGTACTCCAAGTGCCAGTGACTCCAGAACAACAATCGAAAGGCTCTCAAATTCTGAAGGCATTATAAGAGCATCTGCTCCTGCCATAACATTGTATTTAAGTTCTTCTGACACAAATCCAAGACTAATAATATCGTCCCTTTCAGGAATTTCCATTACCGTCTTGCCCATAAGCACAAGTTTTACATCATTATTCTTTTCCTGCTTATATTTTATAAAATATTCAAATAACTGCTGGCATCCTTTATGTGTATCAATTCTTCCAACATAAACTATATAATTATCTATCCCTCTCTCTTTTTTGAACTTATATGGCTCTATATCAGAAGGAAGTTCTATACCTGCACCGCCAAACCCACCATTATTAATTATATTTTCATTATGAAATTTATTTTCCACAAAATTCTTTTCTGTCACTGTGCAATAAAAAATACCTGACGGTTTTGTAAAAACATCTTTATAAACATCATAATAAATTGTAGGCTCATCATGTGCTGTAGGAATAAGTATTGATTTATCAGCCACCTCTTTTATTCCGCGAACTGTTGTATAATAAAGATATGTCATAAATACAAACACATCATACTTATCTTTATTAGCTTTTATATATTCTATTAATTCCGGGCAATATGGACCTTGTGAATCAACCCATTTATCCTCAAGAAAATGCATGTTAAAAGGCTTATCAATAAGCATTGATAAATGTCCAAACCGTTTGATACTTCTTGGCTTTTTAACACCAAATCTTCTCACCAGTACTCCATTGATAACTTCATTATTCTTCTCATATTCATCTTTCCATGTAAGATAATCAACAGCCTTAGTGGTGAGCACCTCAACATCATATTTCCCATTCAAATGTTCAGCCATCTGTCTCATAAGAAGTTCCGCTCCACCATTCACTTCAAGACCGTATCGCTGTACAACTAATGCCAGTTTTTTCACAACATCCTCCAAAACAATTAGTTCTATAAAACATTTTCTCTTAACAGTTCATTAAATCTTGCCAGAATCTTATCATGTGCAAAATCATCAAGTCTTTCATTCTGATTTGCAATAATCTTCTTCTGAAGTCCTTTATCTTTTAATATCTTATCCATAAGAGCTGCTGTCTCAAGTGCATTTTTTTCATTTAAAAGTATTCCACCTTTTCCAAGCGTTTCACCAACTGCTGATGAATTGTATGCAATAACAGGAATTTTAAAATACATCGCTTCTACAAGTGGAACACAGAATCCTTCATGTTCACTCATGCAAAGAAATAAATCCGCAGCCTTATAACATGCAAGAATTTCAGCAAACCTGATGTGTCCTGTGAATATAACATTCTTAATGCAGTTAAGCTGGGCATATTTCTGCATTTTCAGCTTATATGTCTCATATCCGCCTTCATTTCCCACAAGGATAAGCCGGGAATTAGAATTGTAATACTTCTGATACAGTCCAAATGCATGTATAACGTCCTGTTGACATTTATTACTTGCAATTCTCCCCGTAAAAATTATATTTGTAACCCCATCGTTATACTTGCCATATAACGGAGCATCTGGTTTTTTATCATAATCACTAAATGCAATAAGTATCGGAAGTACATCTATCTTACATTTATAACCTGCCTTAATTAAATCCTGCTTATTATATTCAGAATCCGCAATACAATAGTCAACTTTATCGGCAAGCTTTGCTAGTTCTTCATAACCCTCTCGACAGTCTGCTGCTGCTGCCTTATTATAAGGTTCAAGCATTTCCGGTGGTGTAATATTATGATAAATCATGACCTTTTTGCATTTCATATCACCAAACATCTCATTAAGTTCAGAACCTGTTGACATATGATATAATACTATATCATCTTTATTCATATGAGGCATTTTTGATATTTCCTGTGCTGTCCCCTCCGGGAGCCTGCCATCTATATATTTTGCATATATTGCTGTATCATATCCCTGTTCCTCAAGACTTTTTTTTAATGCAACTGTATCATTTCCTATTGCATCGCCATAAGCAAGTGATGGCAGCATCTGTACTATTCGCATACATTTAACCTCCGTAATTACTTCTCAAGCTGACTTTTCAGTTCTTCTATAGTTTTTTCACACTTTGCAAGCTTTTTTTCCAACTCAAAGAGGCGTTCATCTGTATCCTGAAATCTATCCGGAAGCATAGCAATAGCCCTATGCGTATAGATATTATAATCATTCTGGTCATCCACTATAGATTCAACATAAAAAGCAATAAGCTTTCTGTTAATTTTCTTAATGATCTTTGAGATTGGATTGCCATAAAGCGGCTTGTAAGCATTTACAATCGCATGTGGTTTAGCCTTATCGAGATTAGCAATAAATTCCTCTTTATCATATACTGCATCAGCACAATTGAGTCTTAAATGAACATCCCTGAATTTATATTCTACATCTTCATAGTGTTTTTCGGCTATTTCTTTTCTTATGCCCTGCATAATCTCTTCCACGTTAATTTCCTGCATTAAAATATCCTCCTGGTATTAATTCTTAATCTGCCATTTATGTGGTATTCTCACAACACCAATATCACCAACATTTGATACGACTTCAAATCTTATCGCCTGTTTATAAAAATCTATTGGTGCACCATCAGCACCGTATTCTATACTTACATTCATCCAATACTGACCAGGAATCAGATTTAAGTCAGTAAAAGTAATGTCATATTCACCATCTCGATTAACATCAAACTTTTCAAATCTTTCAATCTTAGTATTGGTTCCATAACACCAAAGGTCATCATTTCTGAATACGCCTATGCCAAAAACAACATCTTGTACTGGTTTATTCATCTTATATTTTGCTTTCAATGTCATAGTGTCCCCGGTTTTATATGTCGATACATCATGATCATTTACATCACACAGTTCAAGGCTGGTAAACATAATATCACCGCTCCCATAACGTGTGTTATTATCCCACTCTTCCTGACGCATACGTTTAATTTCTTCTTCTTTCTTTCTGCGTTCTTCTTCTTCCTGCTGTTTTTTTCTATCATCTGCTTCTTTTTTCTGTTGTCTTATTCTTTCTTTTTCCTGCTGACTGATTCTTTCTTCATTCATATAATTCAGATACTGAAGGTGAACTTCCTGCGGTTTTCCTTCCATCTCAATAAGACCATCTTTAATCCAGATTGAACGTTCACATATCTGTTCAATCTGACCAAGTGAGTGCGAAACAATGACAATTGTTGTTCCCTGTGCCTTGATTTCTCTTAACTTATTAAAACATTTTGCCTGGAAATTAGCATCACCAACGCCAAGAATTTCATCAATAAGCAGAATATCCGCATCAACATTAATCGCTACAGAGAATGCAAGTCTCATATACATACCTGATGAGTATGTTCTTACAGGATTATCTATGAACTCCTCAAGTTCTGAGAATGCTATAATATCATCAAGTCTCCTGTCAATCTCTTTTTTATCAAGGCCAAATATTGATGCATTTGTATATATGTTTTCACGTCCGGACATATCAGGATGGAAACCGGCACCAAGTTCAATAAGACTTGATACTCGTCCGCACATTTCAATAGTTCCTGAATTAGGATACATAATCTTTGTAAGCATTTTGAGAGTTGTACTCTTACCACAACCATTCTTGCCTACCAGACCAATTGCCTCCCCCTTTTTTACATTGAAACTGATTCCTTTAAGTACCTGTCTCATCTCATATTTATTACGTTTCCAGAAAAGCATCTTTTCTTTTAATTCACTTCCCTTATCGTAATAAACCTTAAAACTTTTTGTTATATTATTAACTTCAATTGCATTTTCTTTATTCATACTTAAAACCATGCCTTTCTACCGGTATTCATTAGAACTCCTCAGCAAAACCTTTCTGAAGCTTTTTAAACATAACTTCGCCTATCACTATAAATACAATTCCCACAATTAATGCCAGAAGTAATGAGTGAAGTTCCGGCACTTCTCCGTAATAAATAATCTGTCTGTAGATTCTTATTATAGGTGTCATAGGATTAAGATTGAAAAGAAATACAAGCCAGTAACCTGCACCTGAATTCTCAACCATATCTACACCATACATAACAGGTGTAAGATACTGCAACGCCATAACAAATATGCCAAGAATATACTGTAAATCTCTCAGATAAACCGTGATTGATGATACAATAAGTGCAATTCCAAGACATAATATATACTCTACTATCATAACAATCGGCAGACAAAGCATTGCATGAATATGAATCCCACGTCCTGCAATAATTACAACGCCAAATACCACAATGAACGTAAGTATCATATTAACAAACGCACTTGTTACAGTTGCTATAGGAAGTACTTCTCTCGGGAAATATATTTTCTTTACCATATCTTTTTCTCTCAGAATACTTGATGCACCATCCGTAACACTTGATGAAAAAAACATCCATGGCACGAGTGCAACGAAAAGGAACAGATAATACTGCTCATAACTTGCTCTCATAATTACCGAGAAAACTATTGTATATACAACAAGCTGTAATAACGGGTTAATAAATGTCCATAAAAATCCAAGAACCGAACCTTTATATCTTCCCCTTAAATCTTTTCTTACAAGACTGAATATCATTTCCCTGTATTCGTATAATTCTTTTAAATGCTGCATACTGACCTCCATTCGTATTCACTAAAAAGCTGCATACATAAATCCGCTTGAACCCGAATCTGTATAACCAAACAATAATGCCAGAATAATAATTCCATAATAAAGCAGCCATCTTACAGCTAATGGCTTTGATGCTATCGTTTCCCTTATCTTAATGCCTTTTTCTTTAAAAATTCCGACAATAAATATTACCACACACCCTACTGCTATGACAATATAATCTTTTGGCTTTAATTCAAACTGTTTAAATATATCCCATGTCAGCAGCTGTACATTTAGCTTTGTAAACATCTCTGTCATCATCTTAACAGCAGTTCTCATTCCCAATTCACAGCAGTCGAATATCCATCCGATATTTACAAGAATAAATGTTCTGATTATCTTAAATATCTTCCAGCCTCTGCCATCACCGTTAATATGAAACTTTTCTAGTCCCTTTTTATAAATCGGTTCGCACAGATTGCTGAATGCAATTATGATACCATTATATAAACCATATGCTATATAACGCACTTCAGCCCCATGCCATATACCTACAATAAAGAATATTACAAGATTGGCAAAACATATCGGAAGCGTTCTTCCCAGATGATTACCAAGATGCTTCTTTCCCCATTTACTGAGTTTATTCATGCCTTTAGATAATGACATCGGATAAAAAATATAATCTTTCATCCATGTACCAAGTGTTATGTGCCACCTTCTCCAGAATTCACCAATTGACTTTGAAAAAAATGGCTGTCTGAAATTCTCATCCATCTTGATTCCAAACATCTGAGCCACACCTATTACAATATCAATACCACCTGAAAAGTCACAATACAATTCAACCGAATACATTAGCACTGCTGCAATTGTAACAAATCCACCATATTCATAATACTTTCCAAATACAGCTTCTACAAACACATATGCCCTGTCTGCAAGAATAAACTTCTTTGCAAGACCCCATATAACTCTCTGAAAACCATACTGTATATTTTTAAGTTCAAACTTATTGCCCTTAAAAAGCTGTGGTGCAAGCCTGTCATACCTTCCAATCGGTCCTTCCAGAATCTGTGGAAAGAATGATATAAAAAGTCCCAGTTTAAATATATTTTTTTCATAGTCATACTTGCCCATGTATACATCTATTAAATATGATGCCGACTGGAATGTGTAGAATGACAATCCCATTGCCATAATCATTTTACATGCAAGAGAATGTGCATTAGTAACTCCTATAGAAACAAAAAAGCTCTCAAAATTAATCAGGAAAAACTTTGAATATTTTAAGACAGCAAGAAGTCCAAACGTAAGTACAAGTCCTCCGGCAAGAACAAGCCTTTTCTTTTTCTTTGTTTTTTCCTTGTATTTTTTCTTTTCATCTTTTGTAAGTATCTCTTTATTTTGTGCAAGATACTTTTTAGATGAATCATTAATTTTCCAGATAAGCATCGCTGCAAAGTAGATAATTACTGTATCAAATACCATATATAACGAGCTTTTTACATTGTATCCCCAATAATAAACATAGCTCATTATAAGAAGCCAGACCCAACGAAACTTAGCAGGCAGAATATAATATACCAGAAGCCCGGCTATCAAAAAAGCATAAAACACTGTTGATGTCAGTGACATTTTTTATTCCTCCGTAGTCTTAAAAAGTTCTTCAAAAGAATCATAAAAATAATCCTTTATATTGAGAGTTCCATCTATATGTTTATCTATAACCTCACCGAGAACCTGTGAATATTCTTCAGCCAGATGCCCCTCCATATGGCCTTCTTTATCCGCATAATCATTATCCTCTCTCGGGAGGACATCCATTCTCGCCTTATTAAAATTGTAATATGTTACTCCAAGCTCACCAAAAAACTTTTCAAATTTTTCATTAACAACATCAAGTCCAAGTCTTTTAACACTTGACGGAGTGATAGGTGATGTCACACATATAAGTTCAATTCCGTTTTTATCACAGTATTCTTTTATCTTTTTAAAATATGCGACAGGATATGACTGCATTTTTGTAAACTGTCGTCCTTCCCATGTCTGCACATATCCTTCACCTAAAGGACCACCTTCTATATTATCACGATAAAAAAATCCCTGTCCCTTATATGGACCTTTTGCATCTTTAACATCAAGTGAATAAATATTGGCATTTTTATAATCCTCTGAATTTTTCTGGATTATATTATTTTTCACTGCTGAAAAATCCGTAGGGTCGCAATAAACATATCTCTTTGTAAATGCACTTCTTATATCCATGTATTCACTGTTATGAATAAAATAATCCCACTTGGTCAAAGAAAGCCAGCTGAACTGGTTATATATAAATGTTTCGGCGAAATATCCCTCTTCCTGTGGGCCAAACCAATATTGGTAGTCCACATCAAATATCACTCTTTTAACATCATTATTTTTACAACTCTCTTCAAGAACATAATATGAATCTTTTAATGTTTCTCCGGGAATTGCCATACTTAATGTAACTGTATCTGCCTGGCTGTCTATCTTTGCCGGGTCAATAGCACTTCTTGCATGCGAAGCACCAAGTACAATTGTATCATAATTTTCATCATCTTCATTTACATGCTGCAATATATAATGTATATATCCTGTCTTTGCAAAGCAATAATCACACACACCGATTATCACAATAAGTCCCACAATAAAAATCAAACTTTTTATATAAGGAAGTGCCTTTTTCATTTTGCTATCCATACCTTTCCAACGCCTGTATTTATATATCATCAGGCACAAATCCAGCCCATTATAGTCTTAATGTACCTCTTTGTCAAACACTCCGTGTATTTTTCTGATTCTATCACTAACAATATCTGCCGAACGCTTGTATGCAAGATGTTCTTTCGCATAATTCTGACCATTTACGGCAATTTTATTGTAAAATTCTTTATCTTCATAAAGTTTTTTCATAAATTGTGCAGCCTCATCCACGTGTGCATCAGCCCAGAGATTGCCTTTCTTAAAAGGCTCATAATCTTTATCAAGTTCTTTCATGTCGTAGCCAACCATGCAGGCTGTATCGCTGTTCATAAATTCTGTATTGCCAGACCAGTTTGTCGCAATAACAGGCGTTCCGACATACATTGCCTCTGCCATGACAAGCCCAAAGCCTTCCGAACGATGAAGAGAAACATAAACATCAACATCAGCTATAAGTGAATTAACTTCTGTTTTGTTAAGATGTCCACACATATAATAAATATTATCATCTTTATCCACAACAGAATTGATTATTTTCTCGTCATCTGTTGATAATTCTGCTTCACTTATCTTAATAACAAGACCAACATCTTTATACTTTTTCTTTGTCTCTTCATCTTTACAAAAGCTCTCTTTAAATGCCTTTATTGCAGCGAGAGGATTCTTTCGTTCCATTACACTTCCACTGTTAAACATTACAAGAAACAGGAATTTATCTTCCGGAAGATTAAAATACTTCCTGTCATACTTTTCATCCGTAACAGGTGCAATGCAGTGTGGAACCGTAATTACCGGCTTGTCCGTATATTTTTTCAATGTATTTGTAACAAAATCGGACGGAGTCCATACTTCATCAACAAGCTTAAATGCCGGAAGCCATTCTTCCGGAAATGTCTCTAATTCCCATGCCCAGTATCCGATATTATATCTGTAATCCCATACTTCTTTTCCAAGACTTAAATATGCAACCATAAACTCACTCGCATTTACATGAATGACATTAATATCATACGGCAGTTCTGTTGTAAGCCTGTCATCATAAGTCTCATTTGTTCTTGAGCCTCCAGGTGGAACAAAAAAATCTCTTATAACATGCACTTCATTGTTTTCATCAAGAAGCCTGCACATTATTCTTGCACTCTGTCCCAGTCCGTTATCGCCTTTAATATTACCAATTACATTGACGCCCTGTTTATATTTTCCCGGCTCGTACTCCGCAATTGAATCTGCAGAAAGTTTATCAGTCGCATTATTAATAATTCCTGCTTTCATCTTGCTTAAAAGCTTCATCGGAATAATCTTTGTAAGCACCGGTCTCAACGCTTCTCCGGCATTTAAAAAAAACTTAGAAAATCCCATAAATTCTCCATTTCTAATTCCTTGTATTGAATTTTTTCAAAAATATTATTTATTTTCCATCTGCGTATTGATAAAATCGCGTACCATTCCACCAAGTCTGTCCGGAGTAAATTTTTCGAGTGCATTTTTATATGCATTTTCGTCTACAATTCCCACACTTGCCTTTTTATCAAAATTATGCATTGCCTGCGAAAGATTTTTTATCTGTTTTTCCTCTCCTCCGTCAAGACTGAACCTTTCAACACAGTTTCCAACAACTTCATCGAATATTTTCAAATCACTGGCAAGTATCGGCTTATTATGTTTCATAACTTCAAGAAGCGGCATTCCAAATCCCTCTGCCATTGAAGGAAATACAAAACATGAACAATTATTGTACAAATCGTAACGTGTAGTGTGTGAAACATATCCCAGATATGTCATGCCATCAAGTTCTGTGAGCGCATCTTCAACAAGTTTGCCAACATCTGCTTCCTGCATTTTACCAGCAAGGATAAGCGGCCTTGTGCCACCTGTCTTTCTATACTCGCGATATGCCTTTACAAGTATATCCACGCCTTTTCTCTTTTCCATATTACCTACATAAAGAAAATAATTCTCATCTTTTGGCGGAACATACCGCGTAAGCGGATTAGATATGATGTATGCATTACAGCTTGCTATCTTTGCAGCTTCTGGAAAATACATACACGTATCGGCTTTTGTCTGCTCTGAATTGTAAAGTATCATATCCGTTCTCTTTAATGTACGTTTAAGATTAATATGGAAATACGCACTGTATACTTTTCCAAAATATTTTACATATTGTATAGGAAACATATCATGTATTGTTATAAGTGTTTTAAATCCCTTTCCCATATTTATAGGAATAATCGTATTTACTTCCCAGAATATATCCGGGCTGACATTCTTTAATTCATTTCTTATAAAATTAAAGTAAAGATAAACGCCCGCACTCTTGTATACCGGTTTGCCCCATGATATAACCCTGATTCCCCTTGCTTCAAATCTTTTTATATACTCGCTTTTTGCAACATCGGTAAATAAAACCCATTCAAACTCGTCATAATTAATAAGCTTTTCAAGGAAATCATTAAGATACATTCCTACACCGCTCGGTCTTGAGCCGAGTGTTCTTGCATCAACTGCAATCTTTATTTTCCTCATTTTATGCCTTTCCTGCTTTCATACGCCATGCGGTATTCCTGATAATCTTTGTAAAACCGGATATTGTCTCCACGAATAACTTTTGCAAGGACTTCCGAATACTTTTCTGCCATCCAGCCCATCATGTGACCTTCCCAGTCTGCAAAATCATCATCTGTTCTTTCCAGTTCATCAAGTGATACAAGATTAAAATCTATATATCTTACTCCATTCTGACTGCAAAGATTGGCAAACCATCTGCCTGTTTCCTCTGATACTCCGTCCAGTGCTGCCTTCGGCGTAATAGTCGTTGTAACGCATGTAAGCTCTATATTATTTTTTTTACAAAATTCAACAATCTTTTGAAAATATTTCAGAGGAGTTTTTCCCACATCATTTTCATCCCATGCAAATGGTTCAAATTGGCCTTTATCATCTGCACGCTGTGTCCTGTAATAAAAACCTTTTCCTTTATATTCACCATAAGCATCCTTGTCTATAACAGCACTTATATCATAATCCCTGTATGCTTTCGACATCTTGAGTTTAATATTGCTTTTTATTCCGCTAAAATCTGACACCCATGAATTTTTATTTACAAAAGTTGTTCTGAAATCTTTATCAAGAAGGTTATTCCAGATAAAATCAATTTTTCTTGTAGATAATGGAAGATGCGAATACACAGCCGTCTCAATAAATTCACCGCCCTTGTAATTGCACCAGTACTGATAATCCATCTCAAGTATCACTTTTTTAATCTTATTGTGTGCAGCCGCCTCTCTTAAAAGATAATAATTATCTCTTATAAACGCACCCGGAATACACAGATTAACGGTATTATCAGAGGCACCATACTCATCAAGCACAGCCGGGTCAACCCCTGCCCTGCCATGTGAAGCCCCGATTATAACTGTATCGTAGCCATCTTTCGTACCAGGATTGTCAACCTGATGAATTATATATCTTGTGTATCCTGATTGGGCAAATATAAAATTGCACGCATTCATAAGCACAATAACCACAATTATAAATGCAGCTGCCCTCATAATTCTTTTAAAATTGTGCATATAAGAAGCCTCCTGTTTCTGCTGAAACATATCCTAATACAGGAATTGACATAACAAGCATAAGATATACAGCCCATCTTAATATAAGTGGCTTTTTTGCAAGTGATTTTCTTATATCAATGCCTTTTTCATTTATAACTCCTACAATAAACAATGCTGCTATACCAACTGCTATTGCAAGCATATCCATGCTTGAAAATTCCATCATTGCTCTTACGCTTCCGTCAAACAACGGCTTTATGCTGAAATTGACAAATACATTTTTTATAAGAACAAATGATTCTTTAAGATTTGCTGCATCATCAAAAAACCAGCCTATATTTACAAGTATAAATGTTCTTATAATCTGAAATACCCTGTACCATTTCGCATTTTTGTTGATGTGCGTAACTTTGAACATTTTCTCATACACCGGCTCTAACAGACTGCTTGCAGCAATTATTATTCCGTTGTACATTCCATATACAATAAACTTCCATGCAGCTCCATGCCATACGCCTACAAGGAAAAATATAAGTAAATCAGCAAGACATATCGGAAGTGTTTTTCCTGCAAATGTGCCGAGATGTTTTTTCATAAACTTTGAAAACTTCATCATTTTCTTAGAAAGACTAAACGGATAAAACACATAATCTTTCATCCACGTTCCAAGTGTTATATGCCACCTTCTCCAGAATTCTGAAATTGACTTTGAAAAAAATGGCTGTCTGAAATTCTTGTCAAGCCTGATTCCATATAGCTCAGCTGCACCTGATACAACATCCATTCCACCCGAAAAATCCGCATATAACTGCAGGCAGTATGCAAGAACTCCAACAATTACAAATATTCCGTTATAATCATACGGATGAAGAAATACTTTGTCTGCCACTACTCCAATTCTGTCAGCAATAACAATTTTCTTGAAAAATCCCCACAGCATCAGCTGAAGTCCATATTCTGTATTCTCAAGGCTGAAATAATGTGGTTCGTTAAATTGAGGGCTTAATCTGTCATATCTTCCAATTGGTCCCTGCATAATCTGAGGAAAAAATGATACAAATAATGTAAATTTAAAAATATTATTGCAACATTCATATTTATCCCTGTATACATCTATTATATAACCTGCTGACTGAAATGTATAAAATGATATTCCTAACGGAAGCAGCAGTTTAAATGTCGGAATTGTATCATATTTTCCTGTAAACACACCTATAACCGCATTAATATTTTCTATTGCAAATGTGTGATATTTAATCACTGCAAGTATTCCGAATATAATAACAAGAAGCAATGCAACTATAAGTTTTTTTCTTCTTTTGACATCTTCTTTTATCTTTTTCTTTTCACTTCTGTCTGCCTGTGCCGGAATATTTTTTATTCTCTCATTTTCTTTATTTAGAAACACTCCTGCAAAATAGGTAACTATCGTCGTTGTTATTATAAAAATTATTGTCTTATATCCTGAACAAAGATAATAAAAACAGCTCAATACAAGAAGCCATAACCACTGCATTTTCTTTGGTATTATATAATATACAATCACTCCTGCCAACAAAAACAGCAGAAAACCCGTTGAAACTAATGACATAACATCTCCTCATGCACTATTCTGTCTTAACATGCCATATTATAAATCAGCATATACAATTTTTTCCTGAATAATATATAATAATACCATATATACATACTATAAATCAATTAAAAGCATTTAATTGAAGCACACAAACACTCCTGCCTCTTTTGTTATTTTTAATGGTTTCCTTGTTTTTTTCATTATAAACGCTTTAAAATCTGAATATCTGTCCAAAAGATAATGATTCTGATTGCCATGACATGACAAAATATATTCAATAATAGGCTCTGCCACGTCAACAAGCAGATAATCATCATACAAACGCTTATCTACTTTATTAAAATATTTTTTCAGCAATCTTTCCCCATTATCAAGCCCAAACTTCTCATACAGCACATCCGCCGACAAAACTATTCTTTTATCAAACTGATTAACCAGTTGTGCAATTTCCTGCATATGATGTCTTCCATATGTACTAAACACGGCCTTTCCTCCGGGTTTTAGCACTCTCTTTATCTCTTTAAAAGCTTTCCCCGGTTCTTCGCAATAAAAAATCACATGATTAGCTATCACACAGTCAAATGAATTATCATCAAACGGCAGGTTCATACAGTCTGCTACACCATAATCAAACATTCCGTTTCCGATATTTCTTCTTGCATCATTAACCATTCCCTCAGAAATATCTGTAACAGTTATTTTAATATTCTTAAGTTTCTCAACATTTTTTATATTATCAACCCATAGTCTCCCATCGCCGCATCCCGTTTCCAGCACTTTTATTCCCGGTTCAAGTCCACACTGCTCATATATCCAAGAAAACCATCCCTGCTTATTAACAGAATACTTTGCGTGCAGATTAATTCTCGCAGAAATATTTCCGGCATTAAGATATTGTGTTTTAAGACTGTTTTCCATGTTGGTAAGATGTATTAAAGAAAGCATGCTGCTCCAGTCTATGGATTCGCTGTCCTTTAATATTTTTTCCGTATCTTCTATTGCATTTTTTACAAGCTGCATCTGTGCAATCTTATCCTTTATAAGATTAAGCTGCAGATGAAGTGAATTTATAAGAATGTTGTAATCCGAATCACCTACAGTTATATTTTTTATATCATCAAGAGAAAACCCAAGATACTTAAATAACAATATCTGCTGCAGCCTTGCAAAATCTGCATCCGTGTAAAATCTTGCCCCATTTTCATTGACATATGATGGCTTTAAAAGATTCTTTTTATCATAAAAACGTATTGTCCTTACTGTCACATTTGCTTTTTTTGCAAATTCTCCTGATGAATAAAATCCCTCTTTATGCATAAATCCACTCCTCTGCCAGTTAATTTTTATAATTTGAATATTTTTTAAAAAACGCTTGAAGATAACGTAACGTCATCTTTTATTATATATTTAACAAGAATTTATGCAACATATAATGACGCTGATGCGTCAAATTTTTATAACAAAAGATTGGAGATTGATATTTTATGAAAGGAATTATTTTAGCGGGCGGTTCCGGTACTAGGCTTTACCCTCTGACAATGGTTACAAGCAAGCAGCTTCTCCCGGTATACGACAAGCCTATGATTTATTATCCTATGTCAGTTCTTATGAATGCCGGAATCCGTGATATTTTAATTATCTCTACGCCTCAGGATTTATCACGTTTTGAAGAACTTCTTGGCGACGGCCACCAGTTTGGTGTAAACCTGACATACAAAGAACAGCCTTCACCGGACGGACTCGCACAGGCATTTATTATTGGCGAGGATTTTATCGGTGATGATACAGTTGCAATGGTTCTCGGCGATAATATTTTTGCCGGAAGCGGATTAAACGAACGCCTCAAAGCAGCCGTACATAATGCTGAAAGCGGTGTCGGTGCAACCGTATTTGGTTATTACGTTGATGACCCCGAAAGATTTGGTATTGTGGAATTTAATTCTGATGGAAAAGCCATTTCGATTGAAGAAAAACCCGCAAAGCCAAAGAGCAATTACTGTGTAACAGGATTGTATTTTTATGACAACAAAGTTGTTGAGTACGCAAAAAATCTTAAACCTTCTGCAAGAGGTGAGCTTGAAATTACCGACTTAAACAGAATCTATCTTGAATCCGGAAATCTTAACGTAGAACTTCTCGGTCAGGGATTTACATGGCTTGACACAGGTACACATGAAAGTCTTGTTGAGGCAACTAATTTTGTAAAAACAGTTGAAACACATCAGCACAGAAAAATTGCATGCCTTGAAGAAATTGCATATTTAAACGACTGGATTACAAAAGATGACGTATTAAAGGTATACGAAATCTTAAAGAAAAACCAATACGGACAATATCTCAAAGACGTTCTTGACGGAAAATATATTGATACAATCCGCAGATAAATTTTTCACATACAGTATAAGGAGATTACCAATTATGAATATTATTGTAACCGGCGGTGCCGGATTTATCGGAAGCAACTTTATCTTCCATATGTTAAAAAAATACCCTGATTACAGAATCATCTGTCTTGACTGCCTTACATATGCAGGCAATCTTTCTACACTTGCACCTGTAATGGATAATCCTAATTTTAGATTTGTCAAAGAAAATATCACAGACAGAGCAGCTGTATACAAGCTTTTTGAAGAAGAACACCCTGATATGGTTGTCAACTTCGCAGCGGAATCACATGTTGACCGTTCAATCGAAAATCCTGAGATTTTCCTTGATACTAATATTAAAGGTACAGCAGTGCTTATGGATGCATGCAGAAAATATGGAATCACACGTTACCATCAGGTTTCTACAGATGAGGTTTATGGCGATTTACCTCTTGACCGTCCTGATCTCTTCTTTACTGAGGAAACACCTATACATACATCAAGCCCTTACAGTTCTTCAAAAGCCGGAGCCGATTTACTCGTTCTTGCATACCACAGAACTTACGGGCTTCCTGTTACAATAAGCAGATGTTCCAACAACTATGGTCCATATCATTTTCCGGAAAAACTCATTCCTCTTATGATTGCAAACGCATTAAATGACAAGCCACTTCCTGTTTATGGTGAAGGTCTTAATGTCCGTGACTGGCTCTATGTTGAAGACCATTGCAAAGCTATTGACCTTATCATTCACAAAGGAAAAGTTGGCGAAGTATACAATGTTGGCGGACATAACGAAAAACGTAATATTGATATTGTAAAACTTATATGTAAAGAACTTGGCAAGCCTGAATCACTTATTGTTCACGTTGGCGACCGCAAAGGGCATGACATGCGTTATGCAATAGATCCAACAAAAATCCACAATGAACTTGGATGGCTTCCTGAAACAAAATTTGAAGACGGTATCAAAAAAACTATAAAATGGTATCTTGATAACAGGGAATGGTGGGAAACAATCATTTCCGGTGAGTATCAGAATTATTATGAAAAGATGTATAAAAACCGCTGATTAACATTTTATACATACCATTCAGACAATAAATAATGGAGATTTTATATGAAATTTTTAGTTACAGGAGTTGGCGGCCAACTCGGTCACGATGTGATGAATGAATTAATAAAGCGTGGTCATGAGGGAATCGGAAGTGACATTGCACCTGAATATTCGGGAGTTAAAGATAATTCAGCCGTAACAGCCGCACCTTATATATCCCTTGATATTACAGATAACTTTTCCGTAAATAAAGTCATAACCAGCGTAAATCCTGATGTGGTTATTCATTGTGCTGCATGGACAGCTGTAGATGCTGCAGAAGATGAAGAAAATAAAAATAAAGCCCATTCAATCAATGCTGATGGAACCAGAAACATTGCCGCTGCATGCAAAAAAACAGACAGTAAAATGATTTACATAAGTACTGACTATGTATTTGATGGTCAGGGAAGCACTCCATGGCAGCCAGACTGCAAAGACTATAAACCGCTCAATGTTTATGGCGAAACTAAACTTGCAGGCGAGCTTGCTGTTTCCAGTACAATTCAAAAATATTTTATCATCCGCATTGCGTGGGTTTTTGGACTTAACGGTAAAAATTTTATAAAAACAATGCTTAATGTCGGTAAAAAACATGATGAAGTCCGTGTTGTAAATGACCAGATTGGAACTCCTACTTACACTCTTGATTTATCACGTTTACTTATCGACATGGCAGAAACCGATAAATATGGTTATTACCACGCAACTAATGAAGGCGGATATATTTCGTGGTATGATTTTACATGTGAAATTTACCGTCAGGCAGGACTCAAAACAAAAGTTACACCTGTAACAACTGCCGAATATGGTCTTTCAAAAGCTGCACGGCCTTTTAACAGCAGGCTTGATAAAAGCAAACTTGTTAAAAACGGATTCACTCCACTGCCAGCATGGCAGGATGCACTTAACCGATATCTCCACGAAATAGGAGAACTTGCTGATTAATCATCAATAACCCGATACATTTTTTATTAACACTATTTTTTAATTTTAAGGAGAATACTATGGGACAGATTAAAGTTACACCTTGCGACATAGATGGTCTTTATATAATAGAACCGACTGTTCATGGTGACAGCCGCGGTTATTTTATGGAAACATATAATCAGAATGATATGCATGAAGCAGGACTTGACATGGTCTTTGTACAAGATAACCAATCAAGTTCATCAAAAGGCGTGCTTCGCGGACTTCATTTCCAGAAAGAATTTCCGCAAGGCAAGCTCGTCCGTGTAATCAAAGGGCGTGTATTTGATGTTGCAGTTGATTTACGCTCGAATTCAAAAACATACGGAAAATGGTTTGGTGTCGAACTCACTGAAGAAAATAAAAAGCAGTTCTATATAAGTGAAGGATTTGCACATGGATTTCTTGTATTAAGTGATACAGCTGAATTCTGTTATAAAGTCACTGATTTCTATCATCCTGGTGATGAGGGCGGACTTGCATGGAACGACCCGGTAATCGGCATCAAATGGCCTGAGATAACAGGCGAATATCCGGGAAATGCTGACCCTTCCGGCTACACATTAAAAGATGGCACGCCACTTAACTTCAGCGAAAAAGATAAATTGTGGGACACGCTTGAAAATACATTTAAATTTTGAAAAAATCCCAGTGAGTTGCAGCTCACTGGGATTTTTATTCCTTTTTTGCAAGGCGGCTTAAACCCTAGGCTGATTGCCGACTAATAATCTCCATCCAGCCATTTACAAATATAGTAGGCTACTATACTTGCCATAATAGAGATTACAAATTCTGCGGATGATACGTATCCACAACCTCCATAATCTTCTTTCTTATATCTGCCGAATCTTCTGCATATGCCATTTCTTTTAACTCTTCAAGCTTTTCATAGAAATGTTCTTTGTCAAATTCGATTGGTCTGCCTATGTGAATAAGTTTGTTATCTGTGTCCTGCATGCCCTCTTCATTCATGAGAAGCTCTTCGTAAAGCTTTTCACCGGGACGCAGACCTGTATATTTGATTTCCATGTCAACACCGAGCGTGTAACCCGAAAGACGTATTAAGTTCTTTGCAAGATCGTCAATCTTTACCGGCTCACCCATATCAAGAATAAATATCTCGCCGCCTTTGGCATAAGCTCCCGCCTGAAGGACGAGTGATACCGCCTCCGGAATTGTCATAAAGTATCTGATAATATCAGGGTGTGTAACTGTAACAGGACCTCCCGCCTCAATCTGTCTTTTAAAGAGCGGAATAACCGAACCGTTGCTTCCAAGCACGTTTCCGAATCGAACAGCAACGAAATCTGTCTTTGATTTCTCATTAAATGACTGGATTATCATTTCACAGATTCTCTTTGTTGCACCCATTACATTTGTAGGATTAACAGCCTTGTCCGTAGAAATCATAACAAACTTCTTAACTCCGTACTTATCAGCCATCTTTGCAACATTCCATGTTCCGACAACATTGTTCTTTATAGCCTCATTAGGGCTTACTTCCATGAGCGGAACATGCTTGTGTGCTGCCGCATGATAAACAATATCAGGCTTGTACTGTTCAAATACCGATTCAAGTCTTGATGTATTTCTTATTGAACCGATAAGCGTAACCACATTTGCATCAGGATATTTTATTTTTAATTCCTGTTGTATGTCATAGGCATTATTTTCATATATATCAAATATAACAAGACATTTCGGCTTGTGGCTTACAAGCTGTCTGCAAAGTTCGGAACCAATTGAACCGCCGCCGCCTGTTACAAGCACTGTCTTGTCTTTAACATAACCCATAATTGATTCTATATCAACTTTTACAGGGTCTCTTCCAAGCAAGTCAAGAACATCAACATTTCTTAAATCCTTAATGTTAATCTCGCCGTCAACCATCTGGTAAACGCCGGGAAGAATCTTTAAGTTACATGATGTTTCTTTACAGATATTAAGAATCTCCCTCTTATCCTTAGTTGATGCTGAAGGAATAGCGAATATTATCTCATCGATGTCATAATATCTTGCATACTCTTTTATATGGTCTCTTGTACCTACAATTTTGACACCTCGGATATACTTTCCAACTTTTCCCAAATCGTCATCTATTATACATACCACCTTTGAGTTATCGAGGTATCTCGAATTGGAAATTTCTCTCATCAGCACACTTGTTGCCTCTCCGGCACCGATAATCATTATCTTTAACTGTTCCGAGGTATGTCTGTATTCATTAATAAGCTGCCTTAAAAGCCTGTACATAAAACGGCTTGCACTCATTGCAACTATAAGAAATACTCCTGATGTAAAATAACATGAACGTGGAAGCATCCATCCCATAAAAGATGTCACGCAAAGATGTGCCAGCTCTGCAACAACGCATGCTTCCACAATTTTATAAAGTTCTGCGATACTTGCATACTGCCACAGACTGTGATACATCCTGAAACACCAGAATATTATAAGCGTCACGATTGTAAATGGAATAACATTTACAATGTACTTTTGTATATATTCTTCCGGAACACTTGCTATATTTATCTCAAAACGCATAATCAGTGAAAGAAATACTGAACCATTTATGAGAATAATATCCGTTATAACCAAAAAAATTCTTCTTACAAGGAGCTGTATCCTGTCTTTTCTTGTATCTCCCATATCTTTTCCTATTTCCTTTCACCATCAGTCTTACTAAGTAAGCCTTTTAATGTGCCAACTCCGTAACTTACATGAAGCAATAAAAACAAAAATGGCAGTGCCACATTTGTCATATTTTTCTTTTTGCCTGCTTTCATCACCGAAAATGCTGACATTACTGCTGCCAGAAGTCCATAAGCAGACCACATCAACTTTGTAAGTTTTTTTGCAAGCCTGTTAAGCGGCATACATATTTTCTGGCCTGTTCCGATTACCGACATTATAATTGCCGATACAAAGGCAAATGGCACAAAATGATATAATGACAAACATTGCGGACATATTTTTGCTGTTTTTCCAATCCACAATCCATTGGAATATTTCTGTTTTAACATCTTAGGAAGACTGCTTCTTATATGCTGATATGAGATAATATCAGGGTCAAAGCAAAGTTTAAATCCTGCTTCCCTCATTCTGTAATGAATCTCATTATCTTCCGTGCGTGCAAGATTTTCATTAAAAAAACCGACCTTATCAAAAACTTGTCTTCTGTACGCAGCATGAAACATTGATTTTACATATGTTTTTCCCGGATTGTTCCTGTATGGAGCTATACTTGAGCCAAACATGCTGCTCTCCGCAAGCAGAAGCGTATTCTTCCACGGAGTCTCTTCATCTATAATCACAGGTCTCTGTCCACCGCATATATCCTCTCCGCTCTCAAGAACACGCACATTTTTGCTCACGAAATCCTTAGGAATCTCGGCATGTGCATCTACTTTTATGATTGCATCGCCTTTATATTCCCTGAGTGCTACATTCCAGCCTGACGGCAGTGTTCTCTTAGGATTATCAAGCACCACAACTCTTCTGAAATCATCTTTGTATTTTTCCTTGAAATTATCAAGATGTTTTTTTGTATTATCAGTTGATGCCCCATCAACAAGCACAACTTCCATATCATTATGATTGTAATCCTGTGCGGCTATATCGCCAAGAATTCTGTCAATTGCATTTTCTTCATTATATGCAATTACACACATTGTAATAAACATAATGTCTCCAATCCTACTTCCTGATTACAGAATAAAAAGTATTCCATAAAATGCTACAGTCATCAACCAGTCCAAATTTTCTTAAACTTTCAAGATTATATTGCATTTTAACAGGAAGAATCTGCTCTACATAAGTCTTATCGGCATTTTTTGCATCCTTCAAAAGCTTATCCTCATCCTTGTATGCAATGCTTGTCCTCGATGTAAGTCCTGCAGGAAGAAGCAGTGTTGCATACATCTCAGGTGTATAATGCTTAACATATTTCGGCACTTCAGGTCTTGTCCCAACAAGTGTCATATCACCAGCTATTATATTAAAAAGCTGTGGAAATTCATCAAGTCTGAATTTTCTTAAAAATTTACCAACCTTTGTTATTCTTGCATCACCTGCCACTGTAACCTGGCTTCCGATACATGAAGCATTATTTACCATAGTTCTGAATTTGTAAATCTTAAAAATTCTTCCATACTGCGTAACTCTTTCCTGCCTGAAAAAAACAGAACCTTTTGAGTCTAACTTTATCATGGCTGCAATAACTGCCATAGGAATTGCAAGAAATACAAGCATTATTAATGAAACTATGACATCAAATACCCTTTTTGCACGAAACCAGCCTCTTCGCTGTGCGATTATATTATAATATTTTCTGACCTCACGCGTTCTCATACGGTCAGGCAGCTCATTCCACTGTCTTAACTCCATAATTAAATCTTCCTTAATCTGTTAAAATTCTCAATGATATACTCTGTCTGCTCATCTGTAAGACATGTGTGAAGCGGAAGTGTAATTTCATTTTTATACATCTCGTATGAATTTGGGAAATCTTTTATATCAAATCCAAGGTTCTTGTATGCCGTATGCATAGGAAGAGGTTTGAAATGGACATTAGTTGCAATACCTGCCTCTGCCATTGCTGTTATAAGGGAATTTCTCTTTTCTTCATCATATGGAAGCACTCTTACAAGATAAAGATGTCCACTTGAAATATTACCGCCATCAAAGTGTTTAAGTGTCATTATATCATCATCTTTAATCCACTCATCATAACGCTCAATAATCTCTTTTCTTCTCGCAAGAAGGCTCTTATAACGCTTCTGCTGTACAAGGCCTACAGCGGCAAGAATATCTGTCATATTACATTTGTAATAAGGTCCCTTTATGTCATATTCCCATGCACCTAACTTTGTCTTTGCAAGTGCATCTTTTGACTGTCCGTGAAGCGTAAGAAGCATAAGATTATGATAAATCTCCTCATCATCAACACCCGGCACAGGTCTCCATACAAGTCCGCCACCCTCAGCTGTCGTAAAATTCTTAACAGCGTGAAATGAAAAGCTTGTAAAATCAGCACATTCTCCACTCATCTTTCCATTCTGTGAAGCACCATATCCATGTGCAGAATCAGCAAGAATTAAAATATGTCCCAATGCTTCCTGCATCTTTGAAGAAGGTCTAAAAAGGCTCTTCTTTGATTCAACAATAGCCCGTATACGGTCGTAATCAACCATAACACCGCCCAGATCAACAGGTATGATTGCCTTTGTATTTTCATTAATCATACTCTCAACCGCAGCATAATCAATGTGGAATGTTCCTTTTTCTACATCCACAAGACGCAGCGTAGCACCAACATGACATACAACACTGGCACTGGCAGTGTATGTATATGCCGGCACAATAACTTCATCTCCCGGTCCTATTTCAAAAAGTCTGAGTGCCATCTCCATACATGATGTTGCCGAATTAAGGCATACACCTCTGTTTGTATGCGTAAATTCTGCCATCTTTCTTTCAAGTTCCTTAGTCTTTGGTCCTGTTGTAATCCAGCCGGAACGCATAACCTCGGCAACTGCTTCTATCTCTTCTTCTGTTATATCAGGTGGTGAAAACGGTATATTCATAATATCCTCCTTCTATTCTTTCTTTGTCATATCCGGAAATGCATAATTCAAATCTCCGCTGCTGTTGGCAATAGAAATAGAATAACTAATTGTATTATATCCATTCTGCGTAAGAGTTATAGTCTTTGTACCCGACTTTTTCTCAAATGAACACGGCACAATCCCAACATATACGCTGTCTACATAAAGTGCTGCACCTGCAGGTGCTGTTACATTTACCTTGTAACCATTTGTTGATGCTGCAGTCGTCGATGAACTGCTGCTCTTAGTCGAGGCTGACTTAGATGTCATATCTATAACTTTTGTAGAATAAGCCGAACTTACTGTAAATGTCTCTGTATATGCTTCATAATAATTAGCTGCCAGTGTCAGGACATGACTGCCAAATTTCAACATAACAGGTTCTGTATAATCCACTTCCTCGCCGTCAATCGTCATGACAGCATTTGACGGAGTAACTTTAAAATTAACAGCTCCCTGCTCATCAACCGGAAGTTTATATTCACTGAAATCAACCGTTGTCTCTTTATTTTTCTCAACCGTAACAGTCTTCTTTCCGCTCATGGTTCCTGCATCAAGTTCAAGGTCATATGTTCCGGTTGCTGCAGTAACAAGCATATTATCAGTCACACCTACAAGCTGGCTCTTTCCTATACTTGCATATCCGCCCTCAAATGCGCTTACTCCTGTGAACTTAATATATCCGTGTCCTACATCAACTACAATTGAGTAAACCGTACTATCAACACCTCTTAATATTACAGTATCCTGTTTTACAATCTGGGAAATAGATATCTTTTCATTATCTGACAAAATCACCGATTTCTGTGCATATACAAGATTAGTTGAACCAATCGTAATCTTTCTTGTGCTTTCATCAAAATCAAGCCCTGTAATCCCGGTTCTTTCCCACGCATCCTTTGCACCGTAGATTGTCAGTGCTGTTCCTTTTTTATCACATGTAACTTCGTATATCTCACCCGGCTTCATATTGGATGGTGCTATCTTTGTTCCATATTTTGTCTGAATATCAGTTCCCCCCGTATATGGAACTTCATATTCTATTCCTGATGAATTTTCAACAAATCTCATCTTTTTGGCATCTTTATCTAATGAAGACAAAACGCCTTCTATTGTAATTTCATTTGTTTTTGCATTTACAGGTGCATCCGTAATTGACTTTGTCGGTGCCGGAAGTATTGAGCTTCCCGGTGTGACAGAACTTGTTTTTTTCGAGCCGCAGCCTACAAGACCTGACACAGAAATGACAACAATCATCATAACAGAAACTGCCTTATATATTATATTAAAAAATACATTTTTGTTCATACGTACTCCAATTCAAAATCTATCCGTACTTGTAAGCTATATTATCACAATGCACCTATACTTGCAAGAAATTCCAGCCTGCGGCTGTTTACGGATGTAACTGCTTTCAGTTTTTCAACACTTTTTGGTGGTATCCATGCCTTATTCATATTGTAATAATAATTGATTATCTTCCAGAATTTTTCCGGAAATGAAAAAAGCACTCCTAAAAGCTCCAAATCAATATCAGATACAGGTTTTACTTTGTCATATTCATCAAGCATTTTGTATGCCGTCTGAATATCCCACTCATATTTTTCAAGAATTTTTCTCATAAACTGGTACAAATCACTTATCTGACATTCATTGCGGCACTTCTCGAAATTCGTGACAAATACAGTGCTTCCGCAAAAACAAACATTATGATATGTATAGTTGCCGTGTACAAGTTCACCGCTAAGCTGTGCCTGCAAAAAACGTTTTTTTAATTTATCATCACTCATTTTACGGACAGCATTCACCGCCTCACTGTAAAATGAACCTATATTTCTATATGCAATATTTTCAAACTCAGATTTCTTTTTCTTATTTTTAAGATAATTGGATGCCTGTTTCAGTTCTTTCATATGACGCACATAATTATCCGCAAGCCTCATGTTTTCTGCTACAGGATTAACATCCATCTCCCTGAAACACACTGCCGCTTCATCAAGTGATGTATGCAGCCTTGCAAGCGTTGAGACACCGGCCGCTATATCCGAAATATCATTCACATTACACTCTCTTGCATCAACCCAGTTTTTCAGTATATACCGTCTGCCATCCTCCTCATTCTCACTCACAAGCCCGCCATCTGCATTTCTTATATATGTATCAACATTAATAAATCCATTATGTGCAATAGTTTTAGTAATTATGTCTTCTCTTTCATAATATTTATCAGGATGATTACACTCGAGAAACAGCTTCACTCCCTGATTTGTAAAGAGCAGCATTCCTCCTCTTCCACGCATAGTTTTATACACATCTATATCATACTGTTTTAATACATCCAGTGATTTTTCATTCATTATAAACCTCCACACTTCCATATGTCTGTCTTATCATATGAAAGCTGTGGAGGAAAAATACCCTAAAGTTAATTAAGATGTTCTATTAATGCTATAAGTGTTGCTTTATCATTAAGACGTGGATTTTCTATTACAACGCCAAGAAGTTCATTGAGTGTCTTCCCTATTTCAGGGCCTTTAAGTCCATATTCCATCAAATCATTTCCCGTTATATCAAGGTCTTTTATACAGATACAGTCACCTCTTTTTGTAATCTCATCATACATAGTCCTGAGAACGATAAGGTGTTTTTTCTTGCCAGCAAGCTTTATACCGGTAATTTCTTCCTTTGTGGCAATTATGGCCTCTTCATGCTCAAACATCATCTGTATAAGTTCTCTTCCGTATTGGTGGACTGCCTCTCTTAATGCCGGTTCATTTTCTTCTATTGTTACTTTTGAATTAGCAACAAGTTTTGTAACATGCTCCACCGTATAATTATCAAGCTTCAGTTCCCTGAGCGTCTTTCTTACATTTTCCGGTTCAAGCGTGTTAAGAAGTGCTGCATATCTGAAAACAGGCTGTTTTTTAGAAAATTTCAACATTGTAAGTGCATTTCTTGAATATCTTCCACCAAGTACCAAGCCTATATCCGGAAGCACATATTTAAACAGCCCTGTCTCATAAAATCTCATTACATAACCGGGGTTATCCGACAACAATGTTTTTACAAGCTCAACCTGTATGCGTTCCATGCTGACATGGCTTATTGATGGTGACAGCTTTGATATTGCATTGTATGTATTTTCTTCAATATCAAATCCGAGCTGGGCAGAGAATCGTATTGCACGCATCATTCTCAAAGCATCTTCCGTAAAACGCTCTTTTGCATCTCCCACACATCTTATAATACCTTTGTTCAAATCATTTATTCCGTCAAATTCATCAACAAGGCCTGTGCTGTCATTGTATGCCATTGCATTAATCGTAAAATCACGTCTTTTTAAATCATCCTTTAAATCTGATGAAAATTCGACATTTTCAGGATGACGGCAATCCTTATATTCCCCGTCAATACGGTATGTAGTTATCTCATAACCGGTTTTGCCTATCATCACAGTAACAGTTCCATGCTGTATGCCTGTATCTATTGTTCTTGAAAATATTTCTTTTATCTGTGAAGGCAGTGCTGATGTCGTTATATCCCAATCCTGCGGTGTTCTGCCAAGAATACAGTCACGGACACAGCCACCGACAGCAAATGCCTCGAAGCCTGCCGCCTCTATCTGTTTTATTATATCCTTAACCTCCTGCGGCATCACAATATTGTATTTATCCATACATTACCTCATTTCCACAAATTTTAATCTTTTATAAAAGGCGGGCTTTTGCCCGCCTTTGTCTTTATCTATATTAATAATCTTTTAGTATGCTTTACCCCAGTAAACCATCTTCTTTGCCGGCTTTCCGCAGCATACACATACATCTGAAAGATGTTCCTGTGCAAATGGCATACATCTTGAAGTAGCAGTTGTATCTTCCTTAATCTTATCCTCACATGCCTGGTCACCACACCACATAGCCTTAACAAATCCTGGTTTATTAGCAACTATATCCTTAAACTCATCATAATTTGTTGCAACGTAAGTATGCTCATCTCTGTGCTTTCTTGCACGTTCAAGCATCTCAACCTGCATTGCATCAAGAATCTCTTTAATCTTGTCAGCAAGTTCAGAAATATTAACTGTAATCTTCTCTCTTGTATCTCTTCTTACAACGATAGCCTGACCGGCTTCAATATCTCTTGGTCCCATCTCAACTCTCACAGGAATACCACGCATCTCCTGTTCTGAGAACTTCCATCCCGGATTCTTATCAGAATCATCAACCTTAACACGAAGTCCTGCTGCCTTGAGTGTATCCATAACCTCAAATGCCTTATCAAGCACGCCTTCCTTCTTCTGCATGATAGGAATAATATCAACCTGAACAGGTGCAACTCTTGGTGGAAGCACAAGACCTGAATTATCACCATGTGTCATAATTACAGCTCCGATAAGTCTTGTTGTAACACCCCATGATGTCTGATGGACATATTTTAGCTTATTATCTTTATCTGTATACTGGATACCAAATGCCTTCGCAAATCCATCACCAAAATTATGGCTTGTACCTGACTGAAGTGCCTTGCCATCATGCATAAGTGCTTCAATTGTATATGTAGCCTCTGCTCCGGCAAACTTTTCTTTATCTGTCTTGCGTCCTTTAATAACAGGAATTGCAAGAACCTCTTCACAAAATGCTGCATACAGATTAAGCATCTGCTGTGTTCTTTCCTCAGCTTCCTGTGCTGTAGCATGTGCTGTATGACCTTCCTGCCACAAAAATTCTCTTGAACGGAGAAATGGTCTTGTCTCTTTTTCCCATCTTACAACTGAACACCACTGGTTATAAACCTTTGGCAAATCTCTGTATGACTGTACTTCATCTTTATAAAAATCACAGAAAAGAGTCTCTGATGTAGGTCTTACACACATTCTTTCCTGAAGCGGATTAAGTCCGCCATATGTCACCCATGCAACTTCAGGTGCAAAACCTTCTACATGGTCTTTTTCTCTTTCCAAAAGACTCTCTGGAATAAACATTGGCATGTATACATTCTCAACGCCTGCTTCCTTAAATCTTCTATCAAGTTCATTTCTTATATTTTCCCAAATGGCATATCCAGCGGGCTTAAAAATCATGCATCCCTTCACGCTTGAATATGACATAAGTTCTGCCTTCTTACAAACATCTGTATACCACTGTGCAAAATCAACATCCATCGATGTAATTGCCTCTACCAGTTTCTTATCCTCTGCCATGTCTACCTCCGATTTTGCTGTTACTTTACAGCTTATATTTCAAGTATTTTTTAGTGTACCACGTTCAATCTCTATTTTCAAGTGAAGTATCAATGCTTTCATTATACAATATGAAACAGGGCCTAATATAAATCCCATTATGCCATATATCATAATCCCCAGAAATATTACCATAAGCATGACAAACGGCGGAATCCCCGTTTTGTCTCCCAGGCACTTGCTCTCCATTATCTCACGCACAAAATATGTCACAACATATGCACTTACAAGAACTGCTGCCGATGTCACATTTTTATTAACAAGTTCAAATAATGCCCACGGAAGAAGAACTGTTCCGGTTCCGAAAACAGGAAGCATATCCACAATACCTATAAGTATGCCAAGCACAACTGCATACGGATTTTTTATTATAAGCAAAGCAATTATACATAGTATTGAATTAATAACCAGAATTAATGCCTCTATTTTAAAATATACATGTATAAGCCTGTATAACGAATCAGATACAGCTTTTATCTCCATGCGAAAAACATTTTCCTTTTTCCAATCCCTCACGTTGTCAATCACAACCGCAAGATACACAACTGATATAAAGCAGATAATTACCGAACCTGTAACTGTAATTGTTTTTATTACAGCAGGAACCGAAATTGTCACAACTTTAGTCATAATCTGTGAAACACCGCCATTATCGACAGTTTTTTCAAATTTTTCCATACAGCGGCATATAAAATCAAGGCATTGTCCGTCCGAAAGTCCAAGCCATCCATCCATATTAAAACAGATTCTTGCGGCGGTCTGCCTGAATGTCACCATATTATACTCATAATTTTTTATAAATGACTTTATCTCAGCTAGTCCAAAATACGCTGCCAGTCCGATTCCCACACACAAAACTGCCGAAAACAAAATAACTATAACAGCCGACGCAATCATTTTTCTGCCCTTGAACACCCTTGCGAGTCTGTTTACAGGCTTTTCAATCATTACTGCCACAGCATATGCAATCACAAATGGTGCAACAAAAGGAAAAACATATTTAAAGCCAGCAATTACAGATACCGTAATAATTACGATTCCACTTATATACTGCAACTTCTGCCTGTTTGTCCAATATGCTTTTTCATAATGCTTCCCGGTTTCCTGCATCTGCCCTGCCCCTTCTATAATAAGTTCACAATGTTTTACATTCTTTATATATGTAATTATTGTCAACAGGCGGGGTAATTATTCAGTATTTCAGTTTCAAAACTGCCATGACGGCTCTATCGAATATTCATGTCCGTCAACGCTTAAAAATGTTGCACAAAGTGCTATTTCATTGTTAAATCTCTCATCTCCGTATTTTGTATCGCCAAGAAGCGGATGATTTCTATGTGCAAACTGCACGCGTATCTGATGATGTCTTCCGGTTATCAGTGTTACTTTTACAAGCGTGTAAACCTTATCATCTTTTTCTATCTCTTTTAATGTTTCGTATAGAAGTTTTGCATATTTCGCACCGGCTGTCCCTTCCTTTACAACCTTTGAAACATTATTCTTTCCGTCTTTTAAGAGGTAATCCACAAACTCACCGTTTTTATCAGGCAGTTTTCCGCAGCACACCGCATAATACTGTTTACAAAAGCCTTCTTCTTGCATAAGGCTGCTCAATCTTGATGCCTCTTTTTTATTTTTTGCAAACAGCACAAGTCCGCTCACCGGTCTGTCAAGCCTGTTTATAACTGCAGCATATGCTTCTTCGCCTTTTTCACGCCTGTAATTTAACACTTCGCTTGTAAGGTCAAGTTCAAATGATCTGCCGCTCTGCACAAGCTGTCCTGCCGGTTTATTTACTACAATCATATTTCTATCTTCATATATTATATCAAGCATATTTCCTCCATATTTTTTATATTTATCATATAGAAAAACATTCATCTGTCTTTAATACAATATTTTTGTCAAGCCATCCTTTTTGTGCCATATCTTCAAGAATCCTAATTGCTTTTTCATGTGTCATTCCTTTTTTATACGGCCGGCTTTCTGTCAACGCCTGATAAATATCAACACATGCCATTATTCGTTCACATTCATTCAATTCGTCTGCACTCTTTCCAAACGGGTATCCCGTTCCATCTAATCTTTCATGGTGAAAAGCTGCCCAGTCACGGATTTCGTCAAAATCATCAATATCTGACAAAATACGATATGTATATGATGCGTGATGCTTCATTGTATCAAATTCTTCATCAGTAAGCCTGTCTGGTTTTTCCAGTATGTCATTGCCTATTGCAACTTTTCCGATATCATGCAGTGCTCCGGCAAGATACATTTTCTGTACTGTTTCATCATCGAATCCCATATATCCCGAAAGTTTCCTGGCACATTCAGCCACGCCAATTGAATGTGTACTTGTAAATGGTGATTTGTAGTCTACTATTCTCGCAAAAAATCCGGCAATATTTTTTATCTGCTCAAAAGTTAATTCTATTTTTTCGCGTGGTACTTTTTCCCACAGACTCTTCTCTATCTGCGAATCTTCCATATTCATAACGGACACTCCTGTAAATGCATCCATAAATGCATCTGCACACTCATCATCAATAACCGTTCCACGTATTTTTGAAAGAAACTCACTTATTTTCTTCCATGTCTCAAAGTCAACCGCCTTACGCAGACATACCATATCAAGCAGGTCACACATATGTATAATTCGTGCAAAAAGCGGAATCTCGTTCCATTTTTTACCAAACGGACCACTTCCATCGGCATTTTCATGGTGATATAAAATAACATTTTTTACATCTGTATAAAATGGAATGTCTTTTATGTTTTGTTCACCCATTACACAATGTGCACCTGCATGCGGCAGTTCTTTTATACTATCTACATGTGAAATGTCATTATGAAATTCTTCCTGTATATATTGAGTAAGGGCATTGTCGTGCAAAAGTGCACACACAGCCAGGTCCTGCAGTTTTCTGTCTGTGATTCCCATCTGCATTGCCGTGCATACGCTCATATATGCCACACGCTTTGCATGTTTATTCGTCACATGAACTAATTCTGCCTCAACACAGTCCAATGCATATGAGCATGCACCGATAAGTCCTAGAACATCTAATTTCATCTAATCTCTCCTGTATAAATAATTCAGGAGGCCAATCATCTGTTGACAAGCCTCCTTTTAATTATCTATAGAATAATATATTTATTTATATTTGTAAAATCCTTCACCTGTTGACATTCCAAGCTTGCCTTCATCTATGTATTTTTTAAGAATTTCTTCCATCTTCTTAAAATTATATGGCATCATCATCTTCTTTAATAATGGTGAAAATATTCCCGGAACACTGTGATACTGATGAACAATATTATATGCAGTGTTAAGTCCTACTGTATCAAATATCTGGAATGGTCCTTTAGGTGATCCTGTTCCTCTTGTCCACGCTATATCAATGCTCTCAGGGTCAGATACGCCTGACGCATACAAATCAAGTCCGCTTAAAAGAAATGGAACAAGCATTGAATTAAGCAGATATCCACTCTTTTCCTTCCTTACCGGAAGTCCAATCATTCTTATATCATTAGCAAACTGCATAACCTCATCAAAATACTTCATGTCTGTCTGAGGCTGTGTCATTACTTCTGCCGTGTTATTCTTCCATATTGAATTAGCAAAATGAAGCGATAAATACTTATCAGGTCTTCCTGTATACTTTGCAAACATTGACGGGAGAAGTGTTGATGAATTAGTCACAACAACCGTCTTTTCAGGAAGAAGCGGGGCAAGCTTCTCATAAAACGCAATCTTATCTTTTTCGTTTTCTGCCATTGACTCAATTACAAGGTCAGCATCTTTAACCGCTTTTGCCATATCAAGTTCAAGTTTTATGCCATCATAAGCAGCTTCGACTTTTTTAAGACACTCTACCTTATCAAATGAATCTTCATCAGCAAGACCTGCACACCACGCATTTTTATCGTCTGCCATCTTCTCAATTGCTTCTGTATATGTCTTTTTAAGATTATCAATCTTTGGCTGTGTACGACCAATAGAACCCTCACTTCTTAACCATATAGTTACGTTAAAACCACAATATGCTGCCTGAAATGCAATCTGGCTTCCCAGCACCCCACCACCGGCAACTACTACATTAGAATATTTCATAAAAACACCTTCCTTATCTTTTCGACATTTTATGTCATCAACATATTAATATTATTATGAGTATATCATACAATCATAAAATTTACAAACTTATTTTTTTATTTGTTTTAACAATTTCCATGCAAATGCTATTTTTATTTTACTTTTTAGTAATAAATTTTAACTTGACGTAACAGCTTATATTTATTATACTCTAAGTATAGTATGAATCATACAGAAATGGAGGAGTTTCATGGATAACTATACACCAGATCCTTTTAACGATAATTCAGGCAACAACCAGAATAATAATCAGAATAATAGTAATAATGCTTCCGGCAACGGAACTTACGGCAGCTATAATGATACATATGATGCCAATTACAGACCATCAGATGACTATTCAAACAATAGTTCAACATCCGATAATTCTGACGGCAATAATTCTTCTGACAACAATTATTACAATAACAATTCCGGCAGCAATAATTCCAATAACAACAATTATGGCAACGGATATAATAATTATTATAACAACAATGGCAATTCCGGTTACAATAATGGCTATAACAGCTATGGTAATAACAACAGCTACAATAATGGCTATAATAACGGCTACAGCAACAACAATGGTTACAATAACGGCTATAATAACGGCTACGGCAACAACAATGGCTATAATAACGGCTACGGCAACAACAATGGTTACAATAATGGTTATAGAAACAATGGCTATAATAACTACAATAATCAGTACGGAAACCAGTATAACAACGGATATAATCAATATAATAACGGATATAATCAATATAATAACGGATATAACCGTCCGCCATATCCATCAAGCCAGAATGCACCATCTTTTGGCACATGGCTTACTCTGAGTATATTGTGTGCCGTATTTTTAAATAAAATATGTGGTGTAATCGGAATAATATTTATTATCATGGGTAACAACGCTTTCAAAATCGGAAACTTCGATGATTATGAAAAACAGCTCAAAAGATGTAAGATTGCTCTTCTGGTAGGTCTTATCCTCGGAATCTTAACAATCGTATTTTATGTTTTTGCTTTCATTAATACATCAGGTGACATGTCTATGTATTATTAATCATTGAAATTAAATATATTAATTCATTGAAAACAAAGGCACAGCTTACAGAAAAACTTCTGTCGGCTGTGCCTTAACTTTTTGTTCTAAACTTTTAGGGTTTTAATACATTTTCTCTTTGCAAACAACTGTTGCACCGACAAGTGAACCGGCACTTATAAACATAACAGCAAGCCAGAATATAAGATTGCTGTTGTCACCTGTTTCCGGAACTGTCTGTACAGGAGCAGGAGTATTATTCGAGATGTCAGCAGGAATTTTCTCAATTTTCTCAATTACAGTATTCTCATTGCGTTTGTAACCGCAAACCGAACACTCCTCATGTTTAAGTCCTGTTGCTGTTTCAGTTGCTTCTTTGTCAACTTTCCATTCAAAAGTATGCTCTGCCAAATCTTTTACACTTCCGCTCTTATCAGTACATGAAGCATCACTACATTCATGCCAGTGATTTGTTTCGTCATTGTTCCACTCACCGTATGTATGTGTATGAGCAGGAGCTTCATCAACTGTTACCCTCAAATTAAAATCAACTGACTGACCGCTGCCGCAGTCATAAGTATAAGTAACAAATTTTGCATTTTCATTAACGGTTAATACATTACCGCTTACCGTTCCGCCTTTCCAGTTGCTTGCTTTGCTCACATCAAAGCTTCCCGGCAAATCAGAAAGATTGATTCTACGGTCAGAATCGGCTGTAATATTATAAATATTATACTTACCGCTAAAACCATTTATTAAAGTATTATTACTTAAATCTAACGATGTAAGCTTATTATCGTTACAACGAAGCACCTCAAGGTTTGTATTATTGCTCAAATCCAATGCTGTCAACTTATTGGAAAAACACTCAAGGCTTTTTAATGCCGTATTTTTACTTAAATCCAATGAAGTTAATTCATTATCACCACACAAAAGATTAGTAAGAGCTGTATTTTTACTTAAATCTAATTCTGTCAATTTGTTTTTATAACAAGAAAGATTTTTTAATGCCGTATTTTTACTTAAATCTATAGATGTAATCTCATTGTGCCAAAACTCAAGATACGTAAGCTCTGTGTTATTGCTTACATCAAGTTTTGTAAGTTTGTTGCCTTCATTGCTTCCGCAGCTAAGATAAGTAAGTGCTGTGTTTTTACTTACATCTAATTCAGACAACTGATTACTTCCGCAGTCAATCCTTGTAAGAGCTGTATTGTTATTTACATTCAACTCTGTCAGTTGATTATACGAACAGCTAAGTTCTGTAAGGGCTGTGTTTTTGCTTACATTCAATTCCTTTAATTGATTGTTTGCACAAGCAAGATAAGTAAGAGCTGTATCTTTACTTATATCCAATTCTTTCAGTTGGTTATTTGTTACGGTAAGTTGACCAAGAGCTGTATTGTTACCCAAATCCAATTCCGTAAGCTCGTTATTTGGGCAGTAAAGATCTGTCAATGCTGTATTTTTACTAACATCAAGCTTTGAAATTTTATTATGACCGCATTGAAGCCTTGTCAATGAAGTAAAATACTCAATTCCTTTCAGGTCAGTTACATCTCCGCCTTTCGATGAGTCCCCGTTTATTGAAATACTCCTAATATTTGATATTTCTGTGTCACTTAAAACGCCATCGTTATTTTTATCATATTCCGCAACTTTCTCCCTGAACAAGGCGTCCGGAAAATTTGTTTCGTTAATCGCAACGCCGTTTTCTGTGGCAGAAGCCGTTGCTGGCAACAAGCTTAATGTCATACACAGAACAAGAAAAATCCCCATACATCGTCTTTTCATTTTGTTTTGCTCCTTTGTTTATTAACATTTTATTAATTTTTTCTTAATTAATTATACTCCCCGATTTGTATATTGGCAAGAATAATTCATGACATGTTACTTTCTGCCTGTCACCTTCCGCATAACAACATTTGTTATGGCATATGTGGCAATATATATTTCAAGAATCACAACAAATCTTTTTACAAGACGAATTATAATCCATTGCCCTATTGTAAAAGACGGATTACACCCCTCCATGAAAGTAAGACTCATAAGCGGAGCTTCAAGGTACGGCATACCATACATTGTATACATAGTATACATATCCATGCCGTATATAAAGCAAAACAGAATTATTGTAAGCACAGCACCCGTTAAAGCTCTGTGTATCTGTATCCAGCATCTTCCGTGCCTTGAGGCATTTATTATATAATTCATTCCCGTTCTGTATTCAAGCACAATATTTTCAGCAACTATAAGAATTATTGCGGCAGCAAGTGCCAAAAACAGTACAGTCTCCCTTATAATCGAATATTTTCCAAAAATCTCCTCATAGCCCCTGTCCGAAATCATGTAGCCGTCTACTCCGTATTTTTCGTTAATTTCCTGCAAATACTCCTGTTTTTTCATGTATTCTGATACCCTGCCAAGTTTAACCGCATATAACGAAACTGTTGATGAGCTCTCTGTAACCTCCTCAAGCGTTGCTTCTCCTGCATTGTAACGGACCATACAATCTTGTGCATCTTTAACCGCACTCTGATAATCATTTAATCTTTCATTAACCATATCGGTTATATAATGATATTCTTTTCCGCCATTGGTAATATAGATATTATCAAGTTCTTTTGCGCTGTCAGAAAATGTCATTTGTCCGTATCTCACAAAATAAACCGCCAAAATCGCCAGCACGCCTATAACAATCAATCCTCTGCCTGTTATAAGCAGTTTATGGAATTCCTTTGCCGTAATCGAAAATCCCGACAATAAATGCTGATACATTTCCCATATTTTATCCGCAATTCTTGCAAGCACTGATTTTTTCTGTTCCGGTCTCATATATACTGTTCCAAGAATTCCTCCCGTACATGCGGCAATAAAAAGCACCGTCGTAACTGTCAGCATTATATTTGATTCGGAAACCACAAATGTTCCTTTGCCGCGATTGGCATACGTGCTTATTATATCATTAACCTTTAACAGTCTTATAAGATTAATCTGCTTAAAAATGCCATATACGCTCTGTGACTGTATTTTTTGATACAAAAACATTTCCACACCCATAAATACCGCAATTACCGTAACCGCTATATTGCGGTGCCTTATAAAAACAAATGCCATCCATACAATCGCTGTCAGCGTAAGCACTGCACAAAAACTATATAAAAAATCATATATTATATATTCAAGCTGACTCATCGGCAATGAAAATCTCGAAAAGCTTTCAATATTCTGAATCGGTGCATTAATTGACGCCGTTTTGTATAATATAAACGATGTCAAAAATGTTGTAAAAAACAAAACTCCCGTAATTATAAATGCAGAAGCTGTAATAATCATTGTCCTGTTAAACGCAAGTTTTGCCCTGCCGCTTTTTGATGTATGAACAATGCACCACATTCCGTTTTCCCGTTCGCCGAAAAGTTCATACAGGACAAACACATTAAGTATCAATGACAGATAATAGATATAATAATATGTAACAAAACTGTCTACTGCTTTATTATCGGTAAGATAAACCTGTACGCCCTCTACCCGTTTGAAATCCTTTGCCGTCTTTTGAATATTGTTATATGTAAATGAATTTTTATCTGCAAATATCGAAAAACTCTTCAGGGTATCTGCGTTATTTTGTATATTTTTTATATTCTCGGGGTATTTTATTATATATTCTAATTGTTCTTTTATTTTGTTTAACTGCCTTGAATATACAGTCTGCTCTTCCGATTCCAATTCGTCATATTTACGTTTTATTACGGAATCACTTTGTATATCGGCAATTTCCAGAGCTTCCTCGGGCTGCATATCCGACAGTTCTCCGATTATCCATTGACGGTAATGTGTCTCCTGCCTTATATCGGACATACTTTTACCCTCGGAACTGCTGTATACAAACAAACCGATATTTAACAGCACCGTCACTGTAAATACCATTATAAATTTTATGCCAAAAACCCTCTTAAACTCTTCCATAATAAGTTTCTACTCCGCATTTTCCCAAACACACGCACCGTTTCCGAGACTGCTCTTATCTATATAAACAAGCTTATCACTCTTTGTCCCGAATAAATATTTTTCATCGCCGAAATATAAATTCTCTATTTCATTTCCAAGCTTAATTGTATCTATCTGTTTTCCCGTCGTATCAACAACCTGAATTTCACGTTCAACGGTCTTAGATAAATCTGTCGTACTTCCCATTCCGCCGTTACTCATATAAATATATCTGCCATCATATGACATTACCGCAGATACCATATTTTCGGACGCCTTGTATATGAGTTTATTATTCTGTCCGTCAAGCGACTGAGAATACAATCCTTTTCCAACAACAAAATAATATAACATTCCGTTGTCAGCATCGACACAGAAATCACATATATTCATATCCGAAACCTTTTTATTCTCACCGTCGGTATAATCATAATAATAAAGCTGAAAATTCATATTGGCTTTTAATGTCTGCTTATTTACGGAATACTGAAAAATTTTGTAAAAAAGTTTATCTCCGTAACTTCTCGCTCCCATCACAGCACTGTTTTCACCCTCATATACGACTATATCCTGTGAGTTTCCATCTGAAATATTTATTTTTTTAATTATCTCTTTACCGCTTTCAGAGCTTCCTATATGACCTATATGGTCGTACGCATATACATATCCGTTATGAAACACCATAGAAATTGATGTTATCCTGTCATTTGCAAACAAATTGGCAACATCTTTTCTGTCGCTTCCGTCAGCCTTAATACTTACAAGCTTAGCCATTCCGCCTTCCACACGTACAACATATATATTATTTTTGTAATAATAAATCGGAGAACTCAGATATTCATCGGTATCCAGCCAAGCATTACACGTTTTTGAATTATGACTGCACTCTGCTTTCGCACATACCGGAACAGACCTTTTTGATGACTCGTCAAAATATTTCACTAAAAGGTCATTTCCGTCATAATGCAGGTAATAATATCCATTTTCCGCCTTTGAAATGCTGTGAATATCAGGATTCCAATAATTCTGCTCATCACCCGACAATTCACCTACATTCATATTTATGCCTGACTTCTTCCTGTTAATTGTAAAAATCACCGCTACACATACCACTGCCGCCAATACTGCTGCCACTATGTATTTTATTTTTTTGCTCATAAATACCCCTCCGCTTGTTTCTGATTACATACTCTAAAACACCTTTTATTTTCCGATAGACACACTATATTTGTATTAAACATATCACCTGTAGTCAAAACATTCAAGTTTTTTGTAGCATATTGTAATAAACAGTAAGTTTTTTCACAAACAACAGTATTTTTTATATACACTCCACCTTTTTAGCCACATTAAATGTCAGTAAGCTCTTTTACACCTCAAATCTGCAATCTGCCGTCTCTATCGTAGACGGGCGGTGTGCTATCATAAGGATAAGCTTATCCTTTTTCACCGACATAACAGTTTTGTTTATATATTTTTCCGTCTCATTGTCCAACGCCGATGTCGCCTCGTCAAATATGATTACAGGTGCATCTTTGAGAATCGCTCTGGCTATTGCTATTCGTTGCTTCTGACCTCCAGAAAGTGTATTTCCTCGTTCGCCCGCGGGTGTTTCGTATCCGTTTTCAAGCCCCGATATGAAATCATGTGCTCCCGCCTGTTTTGCCGCGTTGTAAATTTCTTCATCTGAAGCATTTAATTTCCCCATTCTTATATTTTCCTTAATCGAACAGTTAAATAAATACGGTTCCTGCGGTATATATGCGATTTTATCACGCACATTTACAAGTCCGAGCTCCGTTATGTCAGTTCCGTCAATAAATATGCGTCCTTTCTTTGGCTGATAAAATCCAAGCAGAAGTTTTGTAAGCGTACTCTTTCCGCGGCCTGATTCTCCCACCAGTGCATAACTTTTTCCGCTGTCAAAAAATGCACTGTAATCTTCAAATATATTTGTATTTTTACCCGCGTAACCGAATGTTATATTTTTAAATTCTACCGTATGGTAAGCTTCGCTGTTTTTTTGACAAATATTATTTTTTGTATTTTCTTTATTTTCGACGTAAAAATTCTCGTTCGGAGTATCAAGAAACTCGAGAACACGCTGTGCATTTACAAGCCAGCTTGACAGACTCGGTATATATACGCCCATGAGCAGAAAATTATATTGAAACGCTCCGTATATTGAATACAGGCTTATAAGATTTCCCAGTTTTCCCCCTGTTTTGGTTGTATATAATATTCCAAGTGCAAGAAAAACCAATGCCCCTATAAGGTCAAATGCCGCTCTCAGTGCCGAAATCAAAGCCTCTGTCCGTCCCTGGATTTTCATGTTTTTACCGCAATTTTCATTGGCATTATTATAAGAATCGCTTATAACTTTTTTAAGCGGAAACATTCTTATTGTTTCCATTCCCTGAAGCATATTTGTTACGGATTTGCTTATTTCTTTATTTGCATCTGAAATTTTGCGGCTGTATTTTTCAAGCACAGGTATCATCACAAAATTTAATGTAAGCGAAATTATACATAAAACAAGCAGACCCGCCGTAACAGGAGGGCAAAGAACAAACATAGGAATTATGCAGACAATAACCATAATAACAGGCATCATGACACGCCTTATTCTTGAACCGAATACTCCAGATGCCATGTTTGTATCATATGTAAGTTTCGACATAAATTCTCCCGTATGATGATTGTCATAGAATTCCATAGGAAGCGACAGTGCCTTTCCGTATACAGTATTACGCATATTCGCACCTGTCCGCTTTGCTTCGTCGTTATACAAAACAGCCAGCAGTGTCTGTATAATAATTTTAAATATTATTGTAAGAATTATATATTTTACCAGTTTGGTGTCGCGTAAATTTCCTTTTGACACGGCAGTGTCCGTAATTATGCCTATAATTCTTGAAACCAGAACCACCGAAATTCCATCTGCAGCTCCCATTCCTATTATTTCCGCAAAATAAAGAACTGCACGAACTCCCTGAAATCTTTTTATCAGCTCTTTTAATATTTTAAAATTATTCATAGGACACCTCATCTTTCGTATCGTACAGCCTTTTATATATTCCGTTTCCGGCTATCAATTCATCATGCGTACCGCTTTCGGCTATAAAACCGTTATCCACAACATATATACAGTCTGCATTTTCTATTGTATTAAGTCTGTGTGCTATCGTAATTATTGTATGATTTTCTTTAATTTCTTCTATTGCCTGTTTTATTTTTTCTTCATTTTCAATATCCACGGACGCTGTCGGCTCATCGAATAATATAAGCCTGGCATCTTTAAGCAAAGCCCTTGCAATCGCTATTCTCTGCTTCTGTCCGCCCGAAAGCATATTTCCCCGTTCCCCCGCATCGGTATTGTAGCCCTGAGGCATTTTCATAATATCATCGTGAATTCTTGCTTTTTTGCAACATTCGATAATGCGTTCCATACTTACCGATTCGTCTCCGCAGGCAACATTCCACGCAATCGTCTCTGGAAACAGATAAGTATCCTGCGAAACAAGTGCTATATCTTTTCTTATTAAATCAATATTTTCTTCTCCGATTCTCTTTCCGAAAATCTCCACTGTACCGCCGTTTACTTCATACAAACCGCAAATCAGCTTAAAAATCGTACTCTTTCCGCCACCCGATGAACCGACAAAAGCAACATTTTTTCCCGCTTCTATATTAACATTGAAATTTTTTAAAACATTATTTCCCTTAACATACGAAAATGTAACGTCTTTAAATACTACTGCCGCGTTATTGTTCTTCCCGGTGTTATCGGATTTTTTAGAAAAATCTCCTGTGTTATCCTCGGAATTTTCCATATTTGTTTCAACAGGATAATTCATCAGCTCTTTGAGCCTGTTTTTTGAAACCAAATCAATTTTTGCGTCAATAATCATATACGGAAGATTTCCAAGAGGCTGCAAAAGCCTGTCCATAAAAAGTATGAAATATGTCATCCCGCCCACAGTCATATTTCCCGACAAAACTCTGTGTAACGCAAATATACTCAAAATAATATAAGGTGCCGTAGATACAAGGCTTCCCGTAGCCCAGCCTATTGACGAAATTGCATTTCTTCTATATTCAAATTTTAATATTGTTTTTAACGTATTTTTTATCTTATTTTTAAAATAATTTTCAAGGTTAAAACTTTTTACAACACTGATACCGTTTATGGCATCATATGCGAGTTCATTTACTTCATCGTTATATTCAGTATGTTTTCTCGTAAGCTTTGACACCATATTTCCCGTAAAACTTGTGATAACCGCCATTACGGGTATAATAACAAGAAGCAGAAGTGCCGTCACTCGGTCAACTTTTATAAGTGTAATAAAAATCGTCACGCTTGTTATTATTGTTTTTACTATATCAGGAAGAAGCTCAGAATAATATTCCGAAATTTTAGCCACATCATCAATAAAATTATTAAGCACTCTCGCCGACAAATGCGAGTCGAAATATTTAAACTGAAGCTCCGGCAGCTTCTTTCCCGCCTCTCTTCTGAAATCAGTCTGCATATTTACCGCAAATACTTTTGTCGCATATGTCTGAATATATGTAAAAATAAATCCCGCCGCAACAAGAACGGCAACATATATCCAGAATTGTTTATTGATATACTCCGAAATTGTATTATTAAACAATGCGTCTATCGCCTGCGATATTTTTGTATTTCCCAAAACCAATACTTTTGTTGCGATATACGCACTTAATATTTCAATAAAAAACAACGGAATATTTTTTATGAAAATTTTTGTAAAAATATTTTTATTCTTCATCTTATGTTATTCTCTCCTTGCATTGTTCTTTAATAACATTTTATAATATAATTATATAAAAAACATTCATTATATTATTAATCCGATTAAATTATTACAATTTTCTATTATTTTACAAGGAGATTTTTATGGCAATTCCTCTTAAAAAAGGCTACAAGTTCAGAGTTGAGCATGTAACAAAACCCGCTTCCAATTACATGCCTTCTTTTGACATATATGAAAAATATTACGGAATAGGTTATCTGGTAAAAGGCGACCGACAGGTCTCGACTCCCGAGCGTACTTTTTTCGTCCATGACGGATACCTCTCACCTGTCAGCATGGGCGTATATCATAAATCATCTCCTTTATCGGACAGGAATTACGAGGTTTATGCGGTGCGTTTTGTCAGCTCGGTAACAACAAGAATAAAAGAAATAATAGGCGAGAACGAATTTAACGATTTAATGCTGCACACTGCTTTATCTGTTCCCGACGAAATAAAGCCAAAGATTATAGATATTTATGAACAGATGCTTATTGAATATGATAATTACGACAGCGTTGCGGAATTCGCCCTGCAAAATCTGCTCGAACAGCTCATACTTATAATGTACCGATACGGTACCGTAGCAGAAACGTCCGAAATCCACATTTCGACGGCAGACACCGAAATAATGGATATTCTTTCTTATATAGACACAAATTTTATGAATAATCCTTCAGTCTCCGAGCTTGCAAAAAAGGCAGGATTATCCGAATCTCATTTTATGAAGCGTTTCCGCGACGCAACAGGCTGTTCATACAAAACTTACGTCAACAGATACAAAAACAAAATCGCACAGACAATGCTCACCGAATCGCCAAAAAGTATCCAGGAAATATCCAACGAGCTTGGCTTTTGCAATTCCAATTATTTCTGCACTCTTTTTAAACAAATAAACGGTATGAGTCCTCTGCAATACAGGAAAAATTCATTGTCATAAATTTAAAATTTATCATTGCAAATATTATGTAGAATCAGTTTTGTATTCTCATTTTATATTTTAATGCAATATAATTTTATATAATGCTATTGACAGCCCTTTTATATAGTGTTAGTATTTTTAATATACCTCATTTTCATTACTCAATCACTTAGCTGTTTTCCAAAAGTGAGCAAACTCCCTATAGCTCTCTTGTGCTCGTTGTATCATAATTAAGATACTGTCGTTTGCATGTTTTTACAATTTGATTTTTATATTTTATACAGAAAGGCGATTAATGAGAAAATTAAATACTTCCATCTCTAATAATAAAGATACTGTTCTAAAATCATTCTGGCGTGATAATGCACATTTTGCCGACCTTTTTAATGCCGCTGTTTTTAACGGAAAACAAGTTTTATCCCCCGGTAATCTTATTGAAATGGATACCGAATCTTCATCAGCAATTTACTCTAAAAATTATCGCGAATCCATACGACGCAGCCGCGACATTGTAAAAAAGATGTCGCAAGGCATTGAATATAACATTCTCGGACTGGAAATACAGGATAAGATTCATTATGGCATGCCACTTAGGACAATGACATATGACACCCTCGGGTACATAAAAGAATATAATGATATAAGAAATCGTCATAAGCAAAATAATGACCTTTGTCACACATCTGAAAGCTTTCTTTCGGGAATCAACAAAACAGACAGATTCCATCCCATAATAACAGTTGTTCTTTATTATGGCGAATCCTATTGGGACGGTCCTACATGTCTTTCCGACATGATGACATCTGTTCCCGACAACATAAAACCCTTTTTTTCCGACTACAAGTTAAATCTTATACAGATACTTGATTCTGATAAATATACATTTTATAATAAAGATGTAAAAAATTTATTTAATATTACAAAAGACATATATAATAAAAACTTACAATCACTGTATCAATATAAAAATGTCGATACAGAAATAATTGAACTTGTAAGTGCAATTACAGATAATCCACAACTTATAGATTTGTATAAAGAACAGGAAAAAGGAGGCACTGATCATATGATGTGTAAAGCATTTCAGGAACTCAAAGCCGAGTGGGCAGAAGAAGGATTGCAGGCCGGTAAACAGCAAGAAAAAATATCGTCAATCATTTCAATGCTCGAATTCGGAGTAAGTAAAGAACAAATATTAACAAAATATTCAAAAGAAGAACTCGCAAAAGCTGAGGCTGCTCTGGCTGCCAAGCCATAACCATAAGAAGCATCCCCTGTGTTATATGCAGTGCTTCATGCACATAACAACAGAGCGGGATATAATTGATAAACCATATCCCGCTCTGTTTATTGTCTTAAATTATATTCAGGCTTTTAGCCCAGTTTACAAAAAGCTGTTTCCATTCTCCGGTCTGTCCGTTATCATCTCCACAACCGAAACCATGTCCGCCTTCTCTGAAAATATGCAACTCAGCAGGCACTCCTGCTTTTCTGGCAGCCATGTAAAATCCAATACTGTTTTCTGCCAGTGTTGTCCTGTCATCATCTGTTTCAAATACAAATACCGGTGGCATTTCCGGTGATGCCAGCTCCTCCGGATTGTATTTTTTCAACATATTTTCCTCATATGAACGCACATTTGCAATTATCACTTCTTTTGGAAAATACCTCTGTCCGGCTTCTATACTTTTATCATAACTTATCACTGGATAACCGCATATGCAAAAATCAGGTCTTGCCGATAATTCGTCAATACCGTCTTTTTTGTCATATACATTTTTATCAAATGCTGTAGATAAAAGTGCCGCAAAGTATCCTCCTGCTGAAAATCCCATAACACCAATCTTATTTGCATCTATGTTAAATTCATCAGCTCGTGCACGTATTATTCTCATACTTCTCTGTGCATCAATCAAAGAAACATTATATGAGTCATTATGCTCATCTGCCGGAAGTCTGCACTTTAATACAAATGCTGCTATTCCAAGACTGTTGAGCCATTTTGCAACTTCTTCACCTTCAAAATTGTATACAAGCCTTCTAAATGCACCGCCCGGAATTATAAGTACCGCCGGAATTTTTTTATCTTTAGATGAAGATGGAATATATGGAATCATCTCAGGATTAAGGACATGTTGTACAACCTTCTTTATCCTGCCATCTTCCATTTTTTCCTCATAAAATATCTCCTCAAGTTTAATACCTTCAGAGCCGGGAGCCTCACAATTAAAAAGTCTTATTGCATTATCTTTTTCAAGTCTCATTATTAAGCACTTCCTTATACTTTAAAGCGGTATCCAACACCCCAGATTGTCTCAATATACTGAGGTTTAGATGTATCATACTCTATTTTTTCACGGATTTTCTTGATATGAACAGTTACAGTTGCGATATCTCCAATTGAATCCATATCCCATATTTCCTTAAAAAGTTCATCCTTTGTAAATACATGATTCGGATGCTCTGCGAGGAATGTAAGCAGATCAAACTCTTTTGTTGTAAATACTTTTTCTTCGCCATTAACAAATACACGCCTTGCTGTCTTGTCAATTTTGAGACCTCTTATTTCTATAATGTCATTAGCTTCTTTTGCACTGCTTACAAGTCTTTCATATCTTGCAAGATGTGCTTTTACTCTTGCAACAAGCTCACTTGGGCTGAATGGCTTAGTCATATAATCATCAGCTCCAACGCCGAGACCTCTTATCTTATCAATATCTTCTTTCTTCGCTGATACCATGATAATAGGTGTATTTTTCTTTTCTCTTACCTGTTTGCAGATTTCATATCCATCAACACCCGGAAGCATAACATCAAGAATCATAATATCAAAATCTTCCTCAAGTGCTGTTGCCAGACCACTTGTTCCATCTGATTTAATTACAACTTCAAATCCACTAAGTTCAAGGTAATCCTTTTCAATTTCTGCAATTGCATCTTCATCTTCAACAATTAATACTCTGCTCATACTATTTTTTCTCCTTTTTTCTGTTATCTTCTATGCAAATGTAGTTGCGTTTATCCATATCTTTCAAAAGATTAATATGCATTGTAGTACCTTCTCCTTCAACGCTTTCTGCCCATATCTTTCCCTTATGATCCTCTATAATCTTCTTTACAATAGCAAGTCCGATTCCACTTCCGCCTTGTTTGCTGTTTCTGGATGAATCAGTACGATAAAATCTGTCAAAAATATGTGGAATCTCATCCATGCCAATTCCTTTGCCGTTATCTGCGATAATTATATGAACATAATCTCCTTCATCATAAATATCTATGCTTATTTTACCTTTTCTTCCCGGCTGCATATATTTTACAGAATTACTGACAATGTTATTAACAACTCTTTTAAGCTGTTCTGCATCAGCCACAACAGTACAATCTAAAGTTGCATGAAATCTATATTCCAAATCTATGTCCTGGGTTTCCAAATCCATTCCTATCTCTTCACAACAGTCATCAAAATAATTTTTCAAATTAATTTTTGCAAATGAATACGGAACCCTGTTAGTGTCAAGCTTTGAATAAATTGTAAGTTCATCTATAAGCTTATCCATATCATTAACTTTATTTGCAACTGTCATAAGATATTTATGCTGTTTTTCAGGTGTATCTGCAATTCCGTCAAGAATTCCTTCAACATATCCTTTTATTGCTGTAAGCGGCGTCTTTAAATCATGTGATATATTTCTTATAAGTTCTTTTTCTTCTTTATCAGAATTAAGCTTGTCTTCTGCTGTTTTTTTCAGAATAACTCTCATTTCTTCAAAATCGCGGCACACATCTCCAATTTCATCATTGGAGCTTTTAGGCATTTCAAAATCAAAATTACCATATTTTATATTTTGCGTTGCAAGCTTTAATCTGTCAAGTGGTTTTATAATTGAGCGATAAATCCATACATTAAGCAGAAGACTTGTCAATATAAGTATAAATACACCTGATATAAGAACCTGTATGAAAAACTTCTTTATCTGAGGTATAGCCTGCTTTAAAGGTGTTATAATCGAAACACTGTACTGATTTCCATATGAATCACAAAAATCTATCTGTTTTACAAGACATTGGTAATCGCCACCTTTATAAATACCCTCGTCTGATATATTTTCTCCCGCTTCATAATCAGGAAGAACTACATCAAGCTTTTCTATATCAAGATTATCAGATACATATGTATAAAGACCGTTACGTCTGACAACAATACTCGAAAGTTTGCACTGTAATTCCTCATCAAGCTGTTTCACAAAATCCACCGAATTATACTGCCATGGTGACGTCTCAGCAACTTCTTTCATTTCATTGTATATATTTTCTGTCATCCTTCCCATAAGAACAACCGGAGAATAAAAGTTATCAAGCAGTTCACCGCTGTCAACCTCATATAACTGGTGTATTGTTGTTGCCTGATATTTAAAAAATGCATATGCAAATATCGAACACATTATTACAGGCAATATAACCATTATGCAAAATGATATTTTTAACTTATTTCTTAACTTCATATAAATTCCTCTAACCAACGCATTGCACAAGTGCATCATCCATGTCTTATCCATGAATGATGCACTTTAATGTTTTTATCCTATTTTAAGGCGTGCTTTTAAAGCCTCACGCTCTGAGTCAACACGTTCTATCATGGCACCAAGACCTCTGAGTTTACCTTCAAAATCTTCATAACCACGCTGTATATATTCAATATCTTCTATTTCAGATATACCGTCTGCCGAAAGAGCAGCAATAACCAACGCCGCACCGGCTCTTAAATCAGGGGCAGACATCTGTGCACCTGTTATTTTATCAACGCCTTCTATATATGCTGTATTGCCCTCTACCTTAATATGGCATCCCATACGATTTAACTCATCTACATATTTGAATCTGTTTTCAAATATGCTCTCTGTTACCATACTTGTTCCATGTGCAAGTGCAAGAACAACTGCCATCTGTGGCTGCATATCTGTAGGGAATCCCGGATATGGTAATGTCTTAACATTAGTGCTTTTAAGATTGCCTTTGCTTATAACTCTTACCCAGTCATCACCTTCTATAACTTCACAGCCAACTTCAATAAGTTTAGCAGATAATGATTCAAGATGTTTAGGTATTACATCTCTTACAACAACATCACCGCGTGTTGCAGCTGATGCAAACATAAATGTTCCTGCCTCAATCTGGTCAGGAATTATTGAATACGTTGTTCCATGAAGTTTACTTACACCTTTAATTCTGATAACATCTGTACCGGCACCTTTTATATTGGCACCCATGGCATTAAGGAAATTGGCAACATCTACTATATGTGGCTCTTTTGCCGCATTTTCAAGAATTGTATCACCCTCTGCAAGACAGGCTGCAAGCATAAGATTAATTGTCGCACCAACTGTCACGACATCAAAATAAACATGACCACCAACAAGATGCTCTGCCTTTGTACTAATCTTGCCATGCTCAATCTCAACTTCTGCACCAAGTGCCTTAAAACCTTTAATATGCTGGTCAATCGGTCTGCTTCCAATATTACATCCACCAGGCAATGCAACCTGTGAACGTTTATATTTTCCAAGCAATGCACCTAAAAGATAGTATGATGCACGAATCTTTTTTATATACTCATAATCGACATTAATGTCACATATACTTCCACCGTTAATCTGAACGGTGTTGTTATATACATATTTAACCTTAGCTCCAATTCCCTCAATAGCCTGAAGCAATACTCTCGTATCCCTTACATTTGGCACATTTTCAATTGTAACTGTCTCATCTGTCATAATTGCTGCTGCAAGAATTCCTAACGCAGCATTCTTTGCACCACCGATGGACACCTCCCCGTTAAGTGGGACGCCTCCCTTAATTACATATTGTTCCATCTATGCACCTCTAACAATCAGATTAATCTCAAAACTACTCATTACTTATTATTATAAGTATTTCTTCTATATTTGTAAATATTCACATTTAAAAAGCTTATATTTATTTATTTTCAACTGCAATATTATAACACAAAGATACCCTTTGTAAAGATTATTTTTTCATAACCTCTAAAAACCGTACCATTATTCTATAACAAACACCCCACAGCATGTCAATTCATACTGCGGGGTTAAATATCACAATATATAATCCTAATTTTTATTTACATAGTATAAAGGATTAACAGGTGTTCCACCTATCCATATTTCAAAATGAAGATGTGGACCAGTGCTATAGCCTGTATTTCCTGAGTAAGCAATCAAATCGCTCTGATTTACATACTGACCATTAGAAACCGTAACAGAATTAAGATGTGCATATCTTGTCATAGAACCATCTGAATGTCTTATATCAACACAATATCCATATGTTGAATACCAGCCTGCTCTGATAACAGTTCCTGCTGCCGCAGCTCTTACAGGAGTACCAACTGATACATACCAGTCAACGCCTGAATGAAGTGTTCCCCATCTGTAACCAAATTCTGATGAAACTGAACCACCTGAAATCGGTCTTAAATATGTTGGAGGTGTAAGTGTACCAACTGATACAACCTGCGGTTGTGATTCAACCATAACCTCTTCATTAACATAAGAAACATCCGTCTTTACTCCGTTAACAAATGTAACATCAGCTGTAACCTTATGATGACCGGTTGTTCCCTCAGATATAACTGTATTTGTTCCTCTGTAAGCTGTGTCATCATCTACATACTGAACAGGAGCATTGTAATCTTCTTCATAAGTCATTCTCTGTGTTACAACAACTGAAATCTCTGACTTAGGGACTGTTACAACAAGTTCATCTCCCGGTATTATAAGTGACTCTTCTGTAAGTCCCTCATTAAGTGCAAGCAAATCATTAAGTGCAATATCACACTTGCCTGCTATAAGTGAAAGACAGTCTCCTTCTTCGACCACATACATGGTCTTCTCCTCTTTTTCCTTTGTTATCTCGTCATATGCCTGCTGTACACTCACAATATTAGCTCCTGCTGCAAGTGTCTCATTAACTACGACATTCTGCTCAAAACTTATTCCTGTTATTCCATCCTTAGCTGTATCACTGTCAGTGGCAACTGATGCCATCTGTCCGTTGAGAGCAGCTGCTACTATATCTGTATCTGTATTCTTTAACTCTGACTGGACAACATCTACAGAATATGCACCATAGCTTCCGTCTCCTGAAGAAAGCTTAACCTGAAACTCTTTCTTTGTATCATACTTATCTGTAACTTTCTCCATGAGTTCAACAACATCATCTTTTGATGCAAGTGTAACTGTAAAATCATTGATTCTTACAGTATATGCAGTTGCATTCTCCTTATCTGTAACACAGTTGAACAGACTGCTGTAAATAGCTGTCTCAAGCTCGTCCTGTGACATTCTTGATGCAACAAGCTTATGCTCTTCTACAATATCAATATTGTTATCCATATATACAACAGAATCATATTCCTTACTGAACTTGAGTCTGGCTGCTGCCATTGCCTGCTCAGCTTCCTGTCTTGAGTTGGCACTGCCAATCTCCTCACCGTTAAATACAATGCTGTAATATCCAACTTTGTTATTAAACTTATTCTCTGCAAATGGTATAGCAAATATGCATGCAAAACATGCTGCTGACATTCCGGCTATAAGAGTCATCTTAAGTCTTCTGCCATACCTGGTTAAGTGTGTCATATATTCCTCCAAATAATGTTATTTTATAATTCCATATTTGTAATTTTTCTGTAACATTTTTGTAACAAATACATCTTAACACTAACATGTCCCTTTGTAAAGTACCATTTTGTCAAATTTCACAAAGTTTTATCATTTTATCTTCTTCTTGAGTCAAAATATACAAAGCCATCAATTTTATCTAAAATATCAGCAAAAATTTTTCTCGGTGCAAGTTCTATATATCGCGAAAGCACATCATTCTCATTTGCCTTGAATCTTCCGTAAAAAATATCATAAAGATTATGTCCTCTGACATAAATCCTTATATTTTCTATATTTGCAATTAAATCATTGCGTGAATCAATACTTATATCCAGCTTGCTTAACATTTTCTTTACACTTGTCAGTTTGTACAAATATTGATTGTATTTCTCCCACAAAATATCATAAAACTCGTCAACACTCTTAACAACACCAACCTTTTCCATTATTTCAGGAAACAGAAAATAATTTTCAAATGAGTAATACTTTAATATAAGTACATTTCTATCCGTAACTCTTGGCATATTCCCTTTATCTTCTTTTGCACGCTCACCATAATAGCGACACAGCTGTTTTCCCAGCATCTGTTTATCCTTGCCGTCGCTGTCACGAATCATCATAAACTGATCTTTAAGATAGAGAGTGTTAATATATTTCAGATTGGCATACGTTTTGATATTGGTACAGCTGTTGGTAGAAATAATAGCTATACGCCTTAAACGCCCATTTTCGTCATATACTTCAGAATAATACTTGTTAAGAAGAAGTGGCAGCCTGCTCCTGTCCTGCTTTCCCTCAACAATAAACACAAAGCTCACATTCATCATATCATTTGCCGTAAAACCAAGGTCATTTAAAATATCATCTATATCTGTATCTTTTCTGACGGCTGTCATATGAAATTCATCGCAGTAAATCTGCCTTATCTGTTTTGTTGTAAAATTAAAAAGCATCTCCGGTTCATGAGTCGAAAAAATAACCTGATTCTTTTTTGACAGTCTGTACAAAATCTCACTGGCGATTTTCTGCAGTTGTGGATGAAGATATGTCTCGGGCTCTTCAATCATAATGATATATGGTGCCGTATCATTATCAGAATTTATATATGTTTCAAGCAGCGACAAAATATATATACTCCTGAATCCTTCTCCCATTGAATCAAAACTGTCGTATGTTTTTCTTGACGGATTTTCAACTATTGTTTCTATATTAAACAGTTCATCCGCATCAAATTTAATTTCATAACGGATTTTCAAATCTCCCCCACCGTTTTTTGAAAAATACGAATTAAGCCTGTCCGCAAATGTGTTAAGGTTCAGGCTGAACATTTTATACTGCATGAGCCTGCTTGTCTCAACAAGTGTAAGCTCCTGAGGCTTTTTTCTGTTGATTACACCCATACAGTCAAAGCATTGACTGCATTTCTTTGCACTGTCAAATATGCATCTGTCAGCCTTAAATTCCGAAAAATTATCATCATTAGAAAACATCATAATATCTTTTAAAATATCAATATTATTTCTGTAATGGTCAACAAAATAAATTCTCGGAAGCACATTTCTTATATATGTATTATTTTTCTTTATTCCATCGCGGTATTTCTCATTTCCATTCCTGTCAAACACATACTCAAATGTCAATATTCCACCGCCCTCTTCATCAGGAATAAATGACGGCAGTCTCTGGCAGAAGCTTTTGAGCCACAAATCATAATTTTTCATTTTTTTAACAATCCCGTTGCCATGAAGAAAACTCAGGTCTTCATATGCAAACTCCAGTTCCATTCCGATTATAATATTTCCCTCCGGGCCATTAAAATCCGGCATATTAACTGTTTTATCGCCAAGAGCAACACGGATTGCATCAAGAATTACTGACTTGCCCGAATTATTTCTTCCAACAAGAATAAGTGCATCCTGTGCATCATCTATTTCAAGTTCTTTTATCGACTTATAGTTTTTAATATGAAGCCTTTTTATTTTCACTATGACACCTCCGGATTACTGATTACCGCATTATTTCTTCTTTGCTACTGAAAAACCAAATTTGCCTATTTTTTCCCCAAGTTCAAAATATTCACCATGTGAATATGCCAGAAGATTAGCATCTTCAAGTCTTAATCTTCCCTTATCATCAAGAAGTTTTTCATCTACATGCACTGCTTCAACTTTTGCTATAAACATATCATGTGAGCCAAGTTCAATAACATTAACCACTTTACATTCTATATTAACCGGACTTTCTGCGATTGCCGGAGCATTGATTTTTGATGACTTCTGTGGTGTGAGATTCATTTCTTTAAATTTATCAACATCTCTTCCCGAACGCACTCCGCAATAATCTGTTGCACGGCATAAATCTTTTGTTGTAAGATTGACAACAAATTCCTTTGTCTCTGATATTATCTGGTGTGAATATCTCTCTTTTCTGACTGAAATTGATAACATAACCGGGTCTGAGCATATTGTTCCTGCCCATGCAACTGTTATAATATTCGGTTTCTCATTTTCTCTCTGGCAACTTACCATGACTGCCGGAACCGGATAAAGCATGTTTCCCGGCCTCCATTCCTGTTTTTTATTCTGCATAAAATCCTCCTTAATGAAAACGGCAGCCACAGCCGGAATCACCGGACTACAGCTGCCGCAACTGTTTTAATTTATCATTTAAATAATAATCCAAGAATTGTTGAAAGAACTGCTGATGCGAGTGCCGCAAGACCATATACCAGAGGCATATTATTATCATCCTTCTCTATTTCCTTGATACCGATAAAAGTGAGTACAAGTCCTGCACCATTTGCAAATGAAATCATCCATGATTTGAGATATCCGAAAAATGATGCCGGAATCATTGCGATTATTGTTCCTGCAAACGTAAATGGAATTGTTACAAGAATTGATAAACTTGCTATTGCAAGAGTCTGCTTATATGTAACCTTTTTGTCTTTTTCAAATGCATTGATTATGAGCATAATAATTGCAGCTGTTAGTGCAGCAATCGCAATAACTTCCACAAAACGAGTGAAAAATCCTGTAGCAATCTGTCCTGCAGAATAAGCTTTTGTCTTTCCCGAAATAAGATTAGCAAGGTCTGCGAGGCTCTTTAATGAACTTTTTGTTGTAAAATTTACATATAACATTCTTAATAATTCACCTAATGCACTTATAAATGCAAGAACAAGTATAAGAATTGCCGGTGCTTCCATTGATGCATTGGAAACATACTTTTTCACGGCATCTGCCGGTTTCTTAAATATTCCCGATAATAAATCTGTAAGTTCTTTTACCATAGGCGATGTCTGCTTCGGAGCCTGCTGTGTACTTTGTGTCTGTGCGTCAGGCTGTACCTGCTGTGTACTTTGCGTCTGTGCATCAGGCTGTACCTGCTGTGTATTTTGTGCCTGACAGTTACAAACCTCTCCATCGGATAACTGTCTGCCACATTCAGGGCAAAAACTCATAATTTTCTTCCTCCTCAGAAAATATTTTATATTGTATTTTATATACTAACACAAATTATAATTTCTATCAATTTATTTTATTTGTCTTTTTATTTTTGTATTTTTTTCTGAAATACTTATCAAGGACTTCTCCAACACTGCACAGTTTATCTGTCATAACTATTACATATGTTTCTTTATATGATGGCGGTGTCAGTGTGAGCGGGAACATATGCTTGGTAATCATATCTCCTTCTTTTTTTGTAAGGGAAAAGTTATCATGTGCATTTTTCAAGGCTTTATTCGGATGTTCAAATCCATGCATGCGTTCTCCTTTTTCAGGTTTGTGCCCATGCCAGTCATAAAGAAACAAATCGTGCAAAAGTCCTGCTTTTGCTGCCGCATTATCGTCCAATCCAAGTTTTTTACATACTATGTAGTTCATATACGACACATGGACAGAATGTTTAAAGCAGCTTGTCTGACTGTGATGATTAAACTTCTTCATACTCTGAACAACCGGTTTTGTCGCAATTGGTCTTACAGTCTTTCTGTATTCTTTTGCCGTTAATCGTCTCTGTTCATTTTTTTGTTTTATATAGTTTTTTACAGCACCCGTCATCTGTCCCATAACAGATTTATCTCTTCCAAGTGCATTTCTTCTATATATATATCTTTTACTATTATTGCTTACTTTTGTCTGCATATTTTTAAACCCTCCGGGTTATTTATTACTAACTATATCATAACACCTGACGGCGAAAAAGTCATGCTTGTACCTTTTATAAAAATATGGTAAAATCTTTTTAGAATACTTCGTGCAGTAATATTATATTCTATAATGTCCGGGCGTATGTTTTATAGAGGGTATTTTTTTGTCCGGATTACACGGGTATGTTCCGCACAGCGGATAAATAAAGGAGGATTTTATGGTTGGAAATGTTATTGTTGGTCAGTCAGGCGGCCCAACAGCGGTAATTAATTCAAGTCTTGCAGGTGTATTCAAGACTGCTAAAGACAGAGGTGCTAAGAAGGTTTATGGTATGCGTCATGGCATCAAAGGTCTTCTTGATCGTCAGTATGTTGATTTATCTGAAAAAATCAAGACTGATATTGACATTGACTTATTAAAGAGAACTCCATCTTCTTATCTTGGCTCTTGTCGCTACAAATTGCCTGAAATCAGTGAAGGTAAAGAAACTTATGAAAAAATATTTGAAATACTTAATGAACTTGACATCAAATATTTCTTCTACATAGGCGGTAACGACTCAATGGATACTATTAAGAAGTTATCCGATTATGGTATTCTTATCAACAGTGACATCAAATTCATGGGTGTTCCAAAGACTATTGATAATGATCTTGCCGTTACTGACCACACACCTGGATTTGGTAGTGCCGCAAAGTTTATTGCAGCAACAATGAAAGAAATCATCAGAGATGGTCTTGTATACGACTATCCTACTATTACTATTGTTGAGATTATGGGACGTAATGCCGGATGGCTTACTGCTGCCGCTGCTCTTGCAAAGGGTGAGGACTGTGAAGGCGTTGATTTAATTTATCTTCCTGAAAAGGTATTTGATATTGACCATTTCATGGAACGTGTTAAATCTATCGTTGCAAAAGGTCGTTCTATGGTTATTGCCGTATCCGAAGGTATCCGTGTTATGGATGGTAGATACGTATTTGAACTTTCAGACCACGTAGAATTTGTTGATGCTTTCGGTCACAAACAGCTCGCAGGTTCTGCTAAGTTCCTTGCAAATAAGATTGGCTCAGAACTTGGCATCAAGACTCGTGCTATTGAACTTTCAACACTTCAGCGTTGTGCTTCACACATGTCATCACGTACAGATATTACAGAAGCTTACAATGTTGGTGGTGCTGCGGTTAAGGCTGCATTTGAAGGTGAATCTGGCAAAGTTGTTGTATTAAAGAGAGTTTCTGACGATCCATATATGTGCATTACAGAAACACACGATGTTCATCAGATTGCTAATATTGAAAAGAAAGTTCCCCTTGAATGGATTACAGAAGATGATTTTGTAACAGATGACCTTATCCATTATATCAGACCATTAATTCAGGCTGAGCTTTCACCGATTATGGTAGACGGTCTTCCAAGACATCTTAACGTAGATATGTGATTATGTTCAGATTGTGGTGTAAATTATTCGACGAAAGCGGACATCTTTTAAAAGATACCGTTATTGCAAACGATAACCCTGATTTGAATCGTACAAGAAAAATTTTTGATGGAATACATGATGCATGTTATGAGTTTGATTTAAGCGAGCCTATATGGCTTGAATCAAATATTGAAACCTTTAAGCGTCATTCCAAAGTACGTTTTAATCATGATAATTTTATTGATTCGATTGATTTTTCCTATATGGAAATTGAAGTAATTGAAGAAGACTAGATTAATAAACAGGCTGTCTCACCGAATGGTGGGACAGCCTGTTAGTTTACTTTAAAATATAGTAATTACGCTTTTATGGCATTACTGAAGAAGTGAAAGTACGCCCTGGTTAGACTGGTTAGCCTGTGCAAGCATTGACTGACCTGCCTGAGCAAGAATATTGTTCTTGCTGTAATTAACCATTTCTTCTGCCATATCTGTATCACGGATACGAGATTCAGCTGCTGTTGTATTCTCAACAACATTGTCCAAATTAGCAACTGTATGCTCAAGTCTGTTCTGAACAGCACCAAGTGTTGAACGCTGTGAAGATACTTTTGATATAGCCTCTTTAATTGTCTCAATTGCCGAACGAGCATTAGTATCATCAGCTCCATCAACCTTTAATCCATCAATTCCAAGTCCCTTTGCACTCATCGCATCAAGTTTAATACTAATCTGGTTATTAGATGTTGCATCTGCACCTACGTGAAGTGTAAGTGTTAATGCACCCGCTAAATCCTGCGTTGCTGTTACTTCATCTGCAAAAAGCTCTGTCTGATTTCCAACAGCATCATATACTTTAGGAGCATCTGATTTAGCAACAACATCTCCATCTGCATTTACTGTAAAATAACTGTCTAATGCATTTTCAGGAATTGCGTTTCCATCTTTATCATAATATTCAGCTGATTCATTAGCAACTTTTGCTGCTGTAACAGATTTAGCCGTCTGCTTAGAAGTATTTACAACATCACTTCCGTTTGCTGTAATTGCTTTACCACCAGCCACAGTTACAGTAGCTATTTTATTACCAGCCTTATCCTGAATAACTTTATGAGTTTCATCGGCTCCTGCTACAATATCATATTTTGCACTCATAGAGGCATTATTCCAAGCAAGTGAATATGTTGTAGCCTTAGCTGCACTAGCTGTACCATCCCATACACTTGTAGATGTAAGTGTTGTACCGGAATTTTTTAAGGCAACTGCAACTGCATCCTGATCTGCTTTTGATGCTCCTGCTTCAAACGTAATACCTGTTATGCCAAGATTATTAGTTGCTGCATCAGTAACAGCATCATATGTAGCAGATGCAACTGCATCGGTTGTAGGTGTGTTATATTTATATGTATATCCCTTAGTTGCTGTTCTATCTCCCTTTAAAAGGTATGTTTCATTGAACTTTGTTGTCTCTGATACACGGTCTATCTCCGTTGTAAGCTGGTCAACTTCATCCTGAATAGCTTTACGGTCTGATTCAGAATTAGTTCCGTTTGCTGCTTGAACTGCGAGTTCGTTCATTCTCTGAAGCATTGAATGAACCTCTGTCAATGCACCTTCTGCTGTCTGAACCGCTGATATACCATCCTGTGCATTTGAAGATGCCTGTGTAAGACCTTTAATCTGTTTTCTCATTTTTTCTGAGATAGAAAGACCAGCTGCATCGTCTGCTGCTCGATTAATCTTATAGCCTGAAGATAATTTTTCTGTTGACTTAGATAATGCTGATGATGTTGAACTAAACATTCTGTTAGCATTCATTGCTGTTAAATTGTGTTGTACTACCATATTTTTGTACCTCCGTGTGGTTGATTTTTATGGAAACTCCGTTTCCCATTTTTATTTATAATAAGTATGTCTTTTATTAAGCATGCTTTCCCGGGATGAAATATTTACGACATGCAAAATATCAGTTATACATTATTACCTCGATTTTTACGTTTCTCACGCATCAGAATATCTACAATTTCTTTTTGTGCTTCCTGCGATATTCCCTCTTCTTTCTTATATTCATCAACTTTTTCACCGGCTGCTTTTTTTACCGAACTTCTTACAATGTTGACCTCTCTCGGTGCATCAACCAGCAGATGAATATTGTTTGCCGAACCTCCCGAAAATATAACTTTGATATTGTCTCCAATATCTATATACTCTCCGGGTTTTAATGTAAGTTTTAGCATTTTTACCTCCATGTATCGGTTAGAATTTTTCCTTTTCAAAATGTAACTATTTATTACAAAATGTTGCATTTTTAACTTTTTATTTGTAATAATTCATCTGAACTATAAAAATTATGATTGGAGAATATTTATGATTACAGAACCGATAAAAGATAACAAAGAATTGCAGGCATTTCTTAATTTCTACACTGACAAAAAACCGAATCTGCGAAATCATTGCCTGATTGTTTTTGGATTAAATACTGCATTAAGAATAAGTGATATTTTAAATATTAAATGGAATATGATTTATGATTTTGAAAACAAGAAATTCATAAAGAGGCTCACCATAAGTGAACATAAGACAGGAAAAATAAATATTATCCCTATAAATGACAATTTATCTATTGCTCTTCAAAAACTTTTTTCCAAACAGAATCCTCAATACAACGATTACATATTTACAAAATCGACAGACCACACAAGGCCGCTGAGCCGTACTCAGGCATACCGCATAATAAAAACCGCAGCTGACAAATGTAATATTACAGGAAACATTAGTTGTCATTCTCTCAGAAAAACTTTTGGATTTTTTGCATGGAAACAAGGAACACAGCCGGCTTTACTCATGGCAATCTATAATCACTCCTCATACAATATAACAAAACGATATCTGGGAATCACACAATGCGAAAAAGATGATATATATATGCATATTAAATTCCCTTGCTAAACCATTTTTATAATATCAATTATAAATTTAAAAAATTCTTATTTTTCAGAAAAAAGGGGTTAAGGAAAATCACATACAACCGATATAATAAATGTAAACAAAAATGCAACATTTTGTAATAAAAGGTTGCATTTTTGTTTTTTTATATGTCAAAAAAGGTATCCAATACACAACAACATATCGGATACCTTAATTTTTATATTTTATTTATTTAACTACAGACACGTCAACGCCACATCTACTGTCTCTTTATCAATCCCGCTTGCTATAAGTTCCTCTGCCTGCTCTCCAGCTTTCAATCTATGAATTGCATCAGACAACAAATTGCGTTCCTCTGCTCGTCCCTGAATTCTTCCTTTCGCAATTCCTCTGTCCTCTAATCTTTGTGCCACATCACACATATTGCTCACTCCTTCCGATTCTCCCAATAATTTCTCATACCTTCTGTCACCTGTCATCACTGATAATAACTTCAGCACTTCATCTACATGTTTTATCGTCGTGTTGTCGTCAGGAATATAGTCCTTGTTTTTTCTTTTGTTTACAAAAAAGTTCGCCACCACTTTGAAATCACTCGTAAATCTGCTTATCTGTTCTTCTGTAAGCCATGCAATCTCAAACACATTGATATGCACATCATTCACATAACTTTTAAGTTCATCCGGCACTTCTATCACATTTTTCAGATTCTTTGGTTCATTCCAATGTTTATCTATTCCAAAGTATAGCACCATTGTAATTACCGGTGCAACTCTTTTGTCTGTAAGCTGGCTTCTGTATGATGCTCCCTCATATCCGAATACTCTTACCGGCATTCTCTTCTCCGGAACTGTCTGATTTTCTATCCCATACAACACGATTCTCATTCCTTTTTCTGTCCAATACTTTACTACATCACGTTCCTGCTCCCGAAGCCTGCCCTTATCGTTTCGATAGTGTGAATAAAGAGCCGCATTCTGCAGTTTATCAGACTTTACGACTTCCTTTCCGTCATAGACCAGTACATTTACAATATCTGCAAAAATATCATTATAATCCTCAAGTATCTTTTCTGTTACATCCTTTTCTCCCATATTACGCCTTTCTTAATTCACATCTTCATTATCTTTAATATCTATATTTGTTTATCAGTATAATATCATATATATTCCGATATTTCAATAATATATTTACAATTTAATTAATTTTATTTTCTTTCCCGCAAAGAAATCACATATAATAAAGCAATCCAATATCCATATTAAAACATTTAAAAAGGCATCCGACGTTTAACATCGGATACCTCAATTACAGTACTGAAATCTCCCTCCTGAAGCTGTAGCTGTGCATCATGAAGTGTGTCATATAAAGTTGTAAGCTTTTCATCCAGATTGCTGTCAAGAGTCACATAACCTTCCTTATATTGGTCATATAAGAACAGAAACATGTCAATAATCGGAACATCGTAATCATCAATTCCTGTTACAACCGGCCCGTACTGCTCCTGATTGTATGCATATGCCATATATAAAACTTCAACAACTTCCCTGTCAATTCCCTCAAGTTCCGAAAACTGTCTTGGACTTAATTTATCTGTAAGTACATACTCATCATTTATTAAAACATTGGAAAGAGCCAGTGCAGATGTCACTTAATCAAGATTCTGAAGTTTTTCTACAACTTTATGCTCAGATTCATAATCACCCTTAGGTACCATTACTACAAGCTGGTTACTTGCACCAATAGTTTCTTCTATCGTCTCCTGTGCAATCTTTGATTCGCTCTTTTTTGCACTTACAATCGAACTTGTATCAACTCAACCGGAGCGAAATCACCTTTGTAATAAAAAACGGGACAAAACACTTTCATATGTTTTGTCCCATAAATTTTATACTACTGCATTACGGCTTTCTCCTGCCTCAAATGCTTTAATATTTTCATATACCTCGTCCATCAGACGAACGCGTGCTTCATAAGTTGCCCATGCAATATGAGGTGTAATAATAAGCTTGCTGATGTCCTGTATCTCAAGAAGAGGATTATCTGCCGCAATCGGCTCTTTGTCGATAACATCAAGACCCGCACCGGCAATTATATTCTCTTTTAATGCTTTTGTTAAAGCTGCATTATTTACAATAGGGCCTCTGCCGAGATTCAGAAGAACAGCATTCTTTTTCATCTTTGCAAATGCTGCATCATCAAAAAGATTATTTGTTTTATCATTAAGTGGTGCATGTATTGATATAATATCTGAATTTTCAAGAAGTTCATCAAAGGAAACTCTCTTAAATTCAGTATCATATGTATGTCCGCTTGCCGAAAAATATACCACCCTGCATCCAAACGCTTTAGCTACATCTGCAACTCTTCTTCCTATGCTTCCAAGTCCGGCAATCCCCCATGTCTTTCCACTGAGTTCATTGAATACTTTGTCAAAATGTGTAAAACACGGACTTTTGACATACTCTCCGGATTTTACATATTCATCGTAATATCTTAATTTTTCGTATACATAAAATAAAAGTGCGAATGTATGCTGCACAACTGATTCCGTTGAATATCCTGCAACATTAGCAACCCTTATTTGGTGAGCCTTTGCATATTCAATGTCAATATTATTATATCCTGTTGCAGTCTCAGCAACCATCTTTATATTTGGTGATGCTTCAAACAATTCCTTTGTAATCACAACTTTATTAGTCACAACCACATCAGGCTGTATTTCCTTAATACGCTGTAACGCTTCCTCCTGCGTACTTGTCCGGTATGTTATAACTTCACCAAGTGTTTTAAACTTATCAAGCGAAATATCATCACCATATGTAATTGTATCAAGCATTAAAATTTTCATGATAAATTCCTCTTATTGTTAATTGTTAATTGTTAAAATTAAATTCTCTTACGGAGTTCTTCTCCTTCTGCTTCATACCCCGGCTTTCCAAGAAGTGCAAACATATTCTTCTTATAGCTTTCAACACCAGGCTGATTAAATGGATTAACACCAAGCATATAACCTGAAAGTCCACATGCAAATTCAAAGAAATAGAATAATTCGCCGAGATAGAATGGTGTCTGCTCAGGAATATCAACTCTTAAATTTGGTGTATTTCCATCTGTATGTGCAAGAATTGTACCATTCATGGCACATTTATTTACAAAATCCATCGTCTTTCCTGCAAGGTAATTAAGTCCATCAAGGTCTTCATCTTCTTTTTCAATAACAATTTCTCTTGATGTCTTCTCAACATTAAGAACAGTCTCGAACATAATTCTTGAACCATCCTGTATAAACTGTCCCATAGAATGTAAATCTGTTGTCAAATCAACACTTGCCGGGAACAATCCCTTGTTATCCTTGCCTTCTGACTCACCCATAAGCTGCTTCCACCACTCAAGTGTATAATGAAGACTTGGCTCATAATCACAAAGAATTTCTACTGATTTGCCTTTTCTTAACATAATATTTCTGAGTGCTGCATATTGCATTGCATCGTTATTGTCAAAATCATTCTCAATGCAGCGTTTTCTTGCTGATGCTGCTCCTGCCATAAGTTCGTCTATATCAACACCGCTTACTGCAATTGAAAGAAGTCCTACTGCTGTAAGAACAGAAAAACGTCCGCCTACATCATCAGGTACAACAAATTCTTCATAACCTTCTGCGTCAGCAAGCTTCTTTAATGCTCCTTTAGCCTTGTCAGTTGTAGCGTAAATCCTCTTTGCAGCCCCGTCTTTTCCATACTTTTCTTCAAGCATTTTCTTAAACACCCTGAATGCAATAGCCGGCTCAGTTGTAGTTCCTGACTTTGAAATAATATTTACAGAAAAATCCCTGTCACCTATTACATCAACAAGCCCAGCAAGATAATTTGAACTTATTGAATTACCTACAAAATAAATCTCCGGTGCTTTCCTTAAATCCTTAGAAACTGAATTAAAGAAATTATGTCCAAGAAATTCAATTGCAGCTCTCGCACCGAGATAAGAACCACCAATACCAATTACTACAAGCACATCTGAATCTGACTTAATCTTTTCTGCTGCCTTCTTAATACGTGCAAACTCTTCCTTATCATAATCAACAGGAAGGTCAATCCATCCGAGATAGTCATTACCTGCACCACTCTTAGAAAGAAGAAGCTGTCTTGCACTCTCCGTAAGTGCTTTCATTGATTCAACTTCATGTTCATGTACATAACCTGCTGTCTTAGAATAATCAAATTTTACCTGTCCCATATATAACCTCCATTTCTTTACTTTTTTAAGTAAAGTCCACAAAATAATATAATACTAATTTAGTTTAATTATACTTCCTGCCTAGGTATTTTTCAAGATTTGCTTGTACTGTTTATTAAGCCTGCCAAACTCAGCTGCTGCCTGTCCCCTCAGCTTTTCCGTATATATTCCTTTCACATTTCCCTTTAAAAGTTCCGAATATTTTTCAAAGTGCAGGAGTTCATTCTGCATTATAATAATAATATTCTTTTTATTTTCATTATAATCTGTCATTTTTTCTAAAACTCTTAAAGCAATTATCTCAAGGAGAGTCATTGATATGTATACAAAACATTCCTGTAAATTATTAATATGAAAAATTACACTCAGAATTCCCATTACAATAATTATATTACCGGTTTTTTTTGACACATCAGCAATCAAATCCAGCGAATATCCACCATAAATACACGAATCAAATGTGTTTTCCACAAATCTTTTTACATTGTCAACCGGAATTTCCAGCTTTGAGCACTCTTCATATCTTAAAATCGTATTTTTAACGAATACCGTTCTCATCATTTTACGGCTGCAGTCCTCTTTTATATACGCCATAATCGTATAAACCACAAGCTGTGCCGTCATCCCCAGTAAAAATATAATTAACATCCCCAATAAAATTATTTTCATACAACCTCCATTTATTTATCTGTAACATTAAGAAGTTTATGACAGCATTTCTTCCATATCACTTAAAAATATTATAATTCAGACATCATATTTTTTAAAGTCCTCATATTAATAATCGTTTTACAAAAAATACGGCAATGTGCCTTTTTTTGACACACCACCGCATAAAAATCATATAAACATATCGTCTTAGACACCGCTGTATGCACTATATCCGCCGTCAACCGGAAGAACAATGCCATTTACAAAACCTGATGCATCATCGCTTGCAAGAAAAAGTGCCGCACCTATAAGTTCTTCTGGATTACCAAATCTGCCCATCGGTGTTCCGGCAATTATCTTTCCTGCTCTTGCAGTATAACTTCCATCCTCATTAAATAAAAGAGAATGATTCTGTTCTGCTGCATAAAATCCCGGTGCAATTGCATTACATCTTATTCCGCTCTCTCCAAAATGAACTGCAAGCCACTGCGTAAGATTAAAAATTGCACTTTTTGCATTGCCATATGCAACAACCTTTGTAAGCGGAAGAATTGACGTTACAGATGCTATATTAATAATACTTCCACTTCTTTTTTCTACCATATCTTTTGTAAAAACCTGAATCGGAAGAAGTGTTCCCATATAATTAACGTCCATTACATCTCTTATTTTATCTTCATCAAGATTCCAGAACGAATAATCATCTTCTCCTTTTTCCTTCTTTAACATCTCTGTTGAAGCTATTGCACCCGGCTGGTTTCCACCTGCACCGTTAATAAGAATATCACACGTCCCAAGTTCACTGCTTATTAGGCTGTACGCTTTTTCCAGTTCATTTTTATCAGTCACATTACAGCTGTATCCCTTTACGATAACATCTTTGCCATACTCATTTAACGCATCTTCTGTCAGTTTATTAACTACATTCAAAAGCTTTTCCTGATTACGCCCTATTATGGCAGTTTTTGCTCCACTAACAGCAAGCCCATATGCCATAGCTGAGCATAATGTTCCGCTTCCTCCCGTTACAATTGCTGTCTTTCCCGTCAAATCAACCTTAAATGGTATTTTCATACGATAATCCTCCTGTATTTTTTAAGATTACCTTTTTTCCTTTTATATTATACTGCAACAATTCTATAATTTAAAGTTCTGCTGCCATATTACCTCATGTGGATTAGCATTATGCTCCCCAATCATTTTTTCCATCCATATCATATCAAACCACTGTCCGAATTTATAACCGCTGTTATGAAAATGTCCGACCTCAGTAAATCCCATATTGTCATGGAAACGTATGCTGTCATCATTAAGATATCTTCCCTCCTGTACCGGGCAGGCAATACATGCATTCATATTAAGTATACCCATATCTTTAAGTTCCTGTTCAAGTACCTCGTACAATACCTTGCCAATACCCATTCTCTTACAGTTATTTTTTACATAAATTGTTGTTTCAACAGACCAGTCATAAGCTCTTCTGTCTTTAAAGCTTGCAGCATATGCATATCCGACTATTTTTCCTTCATGTACAGCTTTAATATAAGGATATTTTGCAGAAATATTCTTTATTCTTTCTTCAAATTCATCTTTTGATGGAACAGCATACTCAAATGTTATTGCTGTATTTTCAACATATGGTGCATATATCTCTAAAAGTTTTTCTGCATCTTCAACTGTTACTTTTTCAATCTTCATAATTCAATACACCCCGCAAAAATCTTTTCTGTATCTTATAAATTACATGCTGAGCGTATGTACTACATCTTCATACCTTTCCGTTTTTTCCATGATATCCCGTGCGGACACCCCATAATATCTGTATATGTCTTTGTATATGCAGTTAAATTTTTTTACCATTTTATCACTGCCACATACTCCACCGCTTATTGAAGAATAATTTTTTTCAATATCTATATGCATATAATCATTTTTATCATTAAATCTTTTTATAAGCTTATGATAATCTATGTCAAACAGGTCTTTAGGCACATTTTGTGCTCTTTCCATGCGTTTTGCGTTCTGTTCCATCAATTCAAGCATATCCTGCTCAGATGTGCCTTTCAACTCAGGTTCTGATACCAAATCACCCAACAACTCAGGTTTATATTGGATTATAAAAGAGGAACGCATCTGATTATACTCTTCTTTATACTCGTCAGAATCTTTATCAGCCTCTTCAAATCCGTATTTATTCTTTGCATAATAAATAACCTCGTCAACAGTGTGCCCTTCAGGTTTCAGGCTTTTTTCGACAAATTTCATTTTTCTATTAAATATATATTTCTTTATTTTCTGTCTGAGCGTATATCTATGATTTTTTCCCGCCAAAAAAACTGCCGTCGGACCATCAGTTCCTTTAACTATTGCAATCTTTTCTATCATATATCCACCAACCTTTATTTTTGTATACTGATTTTTTCATATCCAATACTTCTAAAATAAGTCCAGCATGTTATCAAGATATACTTTTTCTCTCACATGAACATGATATTCTGGCTTTGTCATATAATAAAGCAAAAATTCAAGAATTAATGCACTTCCAAGTCCTCTGCCCTCTATCTTAAAGTTGGAAAATCCCATAGAAATATACTTATCTTTTATATCATTAACTCCAATAAATCCCGGATTTTTCATTGCTTTGGAAAATCTATAACCTTCGTTAGAACCGGGAGCACTGCATATATGTTCAGATATATTCTCCCCAAGATTTTTACGGCTGACAGCTTCATAGCATTTTTTTCTGTCATTGCATCCAAACCAGCAACATTCATTACACAAAAACTCTACTTTGTCCTTTTGCCCGCATGTCATACTGCCAAGCCTGTCAAATATCTTATTCAGGCGGAAATCCGGCACAACATACTTAAAATCATCCCTGTCAGTTTCCATAAGGAACTCATCAAAATCAGTAATTACCTTTGTTGTAGATGATACAAGATATAATTCCGGATAATTATTTTTCAGATAATCAAGTAATAATTCAGAATGAACAATTACACCATTTTGTACTTTATTATTTTTCTCAAATAATCTACAAAGTTCATTACATTTTCTATCTGACAGATGCTCTTTTTTCAAAAGTGAATTACTAAATGTAAGCCTTGATGAAATCCCATATTCTTCTAAAAGAGTAAGAACTTCTTCAGGATTACTATCTCCGTCTGAAACACGTCCGCCACCCCATATACAGTCTGATGGTGCACCATATATTGAACCAATATCACACCAGTCATAAAAATATTCTCTGTGTTCATAAAATAACGGCAAAAACACCCGGTAAAAGTCATAAAATTCAAACAAACCCGGAAGATGATAGTAAACAGTGCCTGTTAATGAACTCTCTATATTTTTAACTTCCAAAAAGTTCATATAGTTATCAATTTCCTTATTAATTAAATTCTTGAAACAAGTTCCTTTAATAAAAGGACTGAATTGGCAATTGCCTGCTTCTCAAAAGTTGGATAATCCATTGTTGCACTGTCATCTGCCTTATCCGAAATTGCTCTCAAAATCACAAATGGAACCTTATTAAGATATGCTGCCTGTGCAATAGCCGCACCTTCCATCTCTGTACAGTATCCTGCAAATTCAGACGAAATTCTATCCTTTACTGCCTTATCCGAAATGAACTGGTCTCCACTTACAACTCGTCCAACATGAACACCTACTGAAGCGACTGCCTTCGCACACGATTCCTTTGCAAGCTCAATAAGTCTTTCATCTGCTTTAAACGAAAGTGTATCCATTCTTGGAATCTGACCAAGTGGATATCCAAATCCTGTCGCATCCATATCATGATGAAGAACATCTGATGATATAACAATATCCGCAATATCAATCTCAGCCCTTAAAGAACCAGCAATACCTGTATTGATAACATAATCAACGCCAAAATCGTCAACAAGAATCTGTGTACATACAGCAGCATTAACTTTACCAATACCACTTCTTACAATTACAACATCCTTACCGGCAAGAATTCCTGCCTTAAATGTCATACATGCCTTAGTCTCTTCTTTTTTTATATCCATAACTGCCACAATCTGTTCAACTTCTTCATCCATGGCTCCAATAATACCTATCATATAATCCTCCTTAATTTGTAACAAAAACAGCAGCTGTCAGCATCTTCACTGCATATTCTCATTTATGTATTCATTAATATATGTTTATAATAATAGATTTTTCACATTTTTGCAAGACCTTGCGGCACATTTTTTTGTGTGATATACTTAGCATAAATTTCAAAGGAGGATTATAAAATGAAATATAAAACATCCGGTGTATGTTCCCGCTCAATTGATTTTGATGTTGTTGATAATAAAATAACTAATGTGCATTTTGAAGGTGGCTGCTCAGGCAATACACAAGGTGTTGCAGCACTTATAGAAGGCATGGATATAGATGAAGCAATAAAGAGAATGTCCGGCATCAAGTGTGGATTCAGACCAACATCCTGTCCTGACCAGCTTGCCAATGCATTAACACAATACAAGGAGCAGGCGTGAAAAAATACCGTGTCACACGATTCAAACGTATTTATATAGAAATAACAAGTTCCTGTAATCTTACATGTTCATTCTGTCAGGAAACAAAACGTGACAAACGCTTCATGAGCCTCGATGAATTTTCTCATGTAATAGATCAGGTCAAGCCTCTTACGGAATTTATATATCTTCATGTAAAAGGCGAGCCTCTTCTGCATCCGCAGCTTGGTGATATTCTGCAGATATGCCATGATGAAGGTATGCGTGTAAATATCACAACCAATGGAACGCTTCTAAAAAAACAACTTGATACACTTATTGCTCATCCGGTTCATCAGATAAATATTTCAATGCACAGTGCTGATGATAATGACTGTATTGATATGAACACGTATTTTAAAAATATAACTGAATGTTGTAATATGCTTAATGAAAAAACTGACACGGAAATATCGCTTCGTCTTTGGACAACACTCCAAAAACCTAATCTTTTTGGTCAAAAAAATCTTACAATCAGAAAAAAATTATATATAAATGTACAGTCACCATTTGAATGGCCCGATATTAATAATTCATACTATAATGACAGAGGATTTTGTCAGGGATTACGCACACATATTGCTATACTTTCTGACGGAACAGTAGTTCCATGTTGTCTCGATGGCAATGCATGCATTTCGCTTGGAAATATATTTGTGCAGGATATTTCTGAAATCCTTGAACATGAACGCACGCAGAATTTCATTCGGGGATTCCGTGACAAACGTGCTGTTGAGCCACTTTGCTGTCATTGCAGTTTTAAGGAAAGATTTTCACATAAAATGTAATTGAATTGAAAGGAAGTTTCAAAAAATGAAACAGATAATTTTAACCGGTGGTGGCACTGCCGGACATGTAACACCTAATATCGCATTACTTCCAAGTCTTGCGGCAGCCGGATATCAGGTAACTTATATAGGTTCTTATACAGGTATTGAAAAACAACTTATTGAAGACCTTGGAATAACTTATTATGGAATTTCATCCGGTAAATTACGCCGTTATAAAAGCTGGAAAAATCTTACTGATCCATTTCGTGTTATTGCAGGATATTTCCAATCAAGAAAATTAATCAGAAAAATCAAACCCGATATAGTTTTTTCAAAAGGTGGATTCGTATCAGTTCCCGTTGTTCTTGCAGCAAGCCATAAACATATTCCTGTAATAATACATGAATCTGATATGACGCCCGGTCTTGCAAATAAAATAGCAATGCGTGGAGCCACAAAAATATGCTGCAACTTTCCTGAAACACTTAAATATCTGCCAAAAGACAAAGCAGTTCTTACCGGTTCTCCTATAAGACATGAACTTCTTCTTGGAAATAAACCTGCCGGACTTAAATTATGTGGTTTTAACACATCAAAACCAATTATTCTTGTTGTCGGTGGAAGCACCGGTGCTGTAAAAGTAAATAATGCCGTAAGGGCAATCCTTCCCGAGCTTCTCAAAAAATATCAGGTTGTCCACCTCTGCGGCAAGGGAAAAACTGACGCATCTTTAAATGGAATTGATGGCTATATCCAGTTTGAATATATAAGTGACCAGATGCGTGATTTATTTGCTATAAGTGATATAGTAATCTCGAGAGCCGGTGCAAATGCAATATGCGAACTCCTTGCTCTAAGAAAACCTAATATTCTGATTCCGCTTTCTGCCAATGCGAGCCGAGGCGACCAGATTCTCAATGCTAATTCTTTTAAAGAACATGGCTACTCAAGCGTCATGACCGAAGAAGAAATCACTCCTGAAAAACTTCTTACTGCTGTTGATGATTTGTATAAAAACAGACAAAAATATATTGATGCAATGGATTCAAGCCCTCAAAGCGAAGCCATTGATAAAATTATGGCTCTTATTAAGGATTGCAGTAAATAATATTTTCTATTATGAGCATATTAACCATGTAATGTCAGTAAATCAAAATTTTATATATTGACATAACATGGTTTTTTCTTTAAACTAATAATAGTAATAATTATCATTATTAGAAGAGGTATATATTATGGCTATTACAAAACACAGTAAGCAGCGTGATGCAATTAGAAACTTTCTTATTTCAAGAAAAGACCATCCTACCGCCGAAGTAGTATATGCTAATGTAAGCAAAGAATTTCCAAATATAAGCCTAGGGACCGTATATCGGAATCTCTCATTTCTTGTTAACAATGGTCAGGCTGTTAAAGTGCCTTGCGATGATGGCTCGGTTCATTTTGATGGAAATGTTATGCCTCATTACCATTTTCAATGCACAGAATGTGGAGCTATTATTGATTTAGACTTTAATGATTCCAAGCCTGAAAAAGCTCTTGTTTCTGCTGCGGCAAACCAGTTCGACGGAATAATCGAGGGAAGTGTTTCGTTTTTCTACGGAAAATGTCCAAAATGTTCCAAGAAACAAAAATAGGAATTATTACTATTTAGTGTTGACAAACATTAAATAACATGATATATTAGTCGCATAGAAAACAGTAACAATTACTATTTTAAAAAAATTCAAATGTAAAGGAGATTACTATTATGAAATTTGTATGTTCAGTATGTGGTTATGTTTATGAAGGTGATACGGTTCCTGCAGAATGTCCAGTCTGTCACGCAGGCTCAGATAAATTTGTTGCCCAGTCAGATGAAAGAACTTGGGCTGCAGAACATGTTGTAGGTGTTGCAAAGGGCGTAAGCGAAGATATTCTTTCTGATTTACGTGCTAATTTCAATGGCGAATGTTCAGAAGTAGGTATGTATCTTGCTATGGCAAGAGTTGCCCATAGAGAAGGTTATCCTGAAATTGGTCTCTACTATGAAAAAGCTGCATGGGAAGAAGCAGAACATGCTGCTAAATTCGCAGAACTTCTCGGCGAAGTTGTAACAGATAGCACAAAGAAGAACCTCGAGATGAGAGTAGAAGCTGAAAATGGAGCTACAGCTGGTAAGACAGACCTTGCAAAGAGAGCAAAGGCTGCAAACCTTGATGCAATCCATGATACAGTTCATGAGATGGCTCGTGACGAGGCTAGACACGGAAAAGCTTTTGAAGGTCTTTTAAAGAGATACTTTGGTTAATTAAGAAATTATTTGAGCGGGCTGTATTTCCTGTTGGGAATACAGCCCCCATATTTTCTAGTCTTTTAATTTCTTTATAATATCATCCACATTATACTCGGGTGCTGACATGATTACAGCATCATAAACCGGCTTAATGTCACTTTCCTCCTCTTCAAGTTCATCTGCTATCAATGCAACAGACTTTTCCTTTTTTACTTTTTTAATAACAAGCTCAATTTTACTTATCAATTCTTTTTTTTCTGCAAGCTCATTTGCCTTTTTCTCCGCAAGCTCAGGCAACATTTTTTCTGCAAGCTCTACAGCCATCTCTTCAGCCATCTTTTCAGCCATCCCCTCAGCCATATCTACAGCCATCTCCTCCGCCATATCTCTGGCTACGACCATTCTGACTTCCTCTTCATCATAATCATATATACTCACTTCAACGACCTCCTCTCTGTGTTTTTCAAAGAAATCGACAAGTATATTCTCATCTACACATTCATCTATTGCCTCTGTAACTGCTGTTTTAACATCTTTATCTTCAACATCTGTCTTATATCTGGTTTTTTCAACAAATGTCATATAATCCCGGAGCGTCTTGCACTTATTCAGGATATCTGCATCACCATTAATATTTATTACCCGTACCTTTAACTCCATTTCGGGATTGTCTGTATATTCTTCAAACATATCTGACAACTTGATTATCTCTTCTTTTTCAATCCACTTTTCTTTTCCATTATAAAATGTAATGAAATGCGGAACCGGAATTTTCAGCACACTTCTTCTATGAAGTGTACTGTTACTATATATCTGTCTCATTACATCTGATACATAATGAAGAAATCTTAAAGGCATATTCGGATTCTTTGACGACTGCTGCTCAAACATATATAAATTCATGCTTAGCAGAAATGAAGCATCATTTTTATACTTCATATACGAGCCGCCATTTAATGTAGTTACCTGTAAATCATCCACATTTTTATAAGATGAATTGTTAAGTGCATTGTACAAATCCAGCAAATTAGCTTTGTCGGCATACAACATGCAGAATACATTATCCTTAAATTTTGCTGATACATTGTCTTTTTTCTCTGCCATAGATATCCTCCTTTTGTTTAACAGGCTGATATCCACACACATACTAATATTATTATTTATTAGTATATTATCATTTGCAGATAATGAAAACAAGCCTGCTGTAGTCCAATTAATTTTTGTGGGATTCATGCTGAATGAATACTCAGCTCTGATAGACAGCTAAATAGAAATATATTTATAATTAAAATACATATGCTGTCCATAAAAAGAATTCTTTTAATATATTAATATCATATATAATTATATATGTCAATACTTTATTTATAAAATTATAAAAATAATCAGGCTGCGTCCAAATACATTTATACATGGAACAATCAGCCTGATTAACTTTATCATAATCTTATTTGAATGTATTTCATATTATTTTATTCTGCCTGCTGCACATCTTCATTTCCTGTATCAGTAGACTTTCCTTTAATCTTATCCTTTAATGCAAATGCTCCGGCAAGTAATGTACCTGAAATTGAATGCCATGTACATGATACTGCACAGATAATAGCTGATTCAGGTGTTGAAGCAAACTGGGCTGTAGTAGTTGCAAGATTAGTTGCAAGTCCTGCATTCTGCATACCAACTTCAATAGATATTGTTCTCTTCTTTGCTGTATTCATTCCTACAAGCTTTCCGGCACCATAACCAAGCAGATATCCAAGTCCGTTATGTAAAAGAACAGCTACAAATATTACCGCTCCTGACTCAAAGAATTTAGCCCCCTGTGATGATACAACGCCGCCAACAACACATGCAAGTCCAAGAACAGCTATACCCGGCATGATTTTCTGTATTTCTGCAAATATTTTTTTCTTTCCAAATAAATAATTAAATAAAAATCCAACGGCAACCGGAAGTATTACTGTTTCAACAATAGAAACAAACATCGGAAGTGCCTTGATTGAAATATGTGTTCCACTTGCAAGAAGTGATACAAGAAGTGGTGTCATAAATGGTGAAAGTAATGTTGATACCGTAGTCATTCCAACTGAAAATGCTACATCACCGCCACAAAGATATGACATGATATTTGATGAAACACCTCCAGGACAGCAGCCTACAAGTATAAGTCCAAGACCTATTGCATCTGAAAGTCCAAGAACCTTTGTTATAGCAAATGCTAAAAATGGCATTATAAGATACTGTGCTATTGCACCAACACATATATCAAATGGTCTCTTTGCCAGTATTTTAAAGTCCTGTGTTGTAAGAGTAAGCCCCATGCTAAACATAATAATGCCTATAATTATTGACTGGCTTGTGAATTTGTTTGATGCAAAATCGACAAACAACTTGTGATTTACCCATGACATCATACCCGGTACAAAAAATGTCACAACTGCAATTGCGATAACTACTATTGAAGTGTAATCTGATAAAAATTTACTAACTTTTTGTAATGCTTTCATTACGTCCTCCTTGTTTTCCGAAGGAAAATGCCAGTTTCTTCTGCGAGCAGAGGACTTGCACTCCCCTTGTTTTTTTGTCCACTAAAAAAGTCCCTTTTCCAGCCATTAAGACTAAAAAAGGGACGAATATAATCCGCGTTACCACCCTGATTCTGCAGTATCACTACAGCACTTTACATACCTGCATATGCTATCCATATAACGGTGGAGACCGGCGAGGTTTACCGACACAGCATATACAGCTCTGCTTTCAGCCTGCTTCTTAGAGAGGATATCCTGATATGATTATTACCTGTTTACACCAGCCACAGGCTCTCTGAAAATAAATCAATAACAGACATTGTTCTCTTCAACGAATTTCGGTGAACATATTTTGTTTTCCAATGAGTATTATAATCCTCATTTTCTATATGTCAAGCACTAAATTATAAAAATATGAACTGTATAAAAATACGGACTGCACACCATATTGATGTACAATCCGTATTCATGTTGGAAAAAAGGTATTTATTACACTAATCCCAATATCCTAGGTAAGAACATAGATATTGCAGGGAAGTATGTAACCAGTAATAAAGCTACAAATATAATTGCGAAGTACGGTAACATGTACTTAATAACACTTTCAATAGTCACACCGCCAACACGGCATCCTGTAAAAAGAATTGTTCCAACAGGTGGTGTAATTGTACCAATTGATAAGTTAAAGCAGAGAAGGATACCAAAATGTATCGGGCTCATGCCAAATGCTGTACAGATTGGAAGTAAGATTGGTGTAAATATAAGTATTGCCGGTGTTACATCCATAAATGTACCAACTACAAGTAACAAAACATTTATTAAAAGAAGAATTAAATATTTGTTAGTTGTAAGTCCGAGAATTGCTGTAGCAATCATATCAGGAATTTCTGTAAATGCCATTGCCCATGACATAATAGATGAAAGACCAATCATGAATGTTATAATACCTGTAGTCTTTGCTGACTCAAGAACAATTCTTGGAATATCCTTTATTTTAAATGACTTGTAAATAAGTGATAAAACTGTTGCATATACTACTGCAATTGCTGAACCTTCAGTTGCTGTGAATATACCTCCAAGTATTCCACCAATTACAATTACAATAAGCAAAAGACTTGGGATTGCCTGCCAGAATGTCTTTAAAGCAACTTTTAATGTAACTCTCTCTTCTGCCTGATAACCACGTCTTTTTGCCATGATACCTGCAAGAATCATAACAGCACCGCCCCAGAGAAGACCCGGAATATATCCAGCCATAAAAAGGGCTGCAATTGATACACTGCCTGCAATGCTTGAATATACAATCATTGTGTTACTTGGTGGAATAAGCATTCCGACTGGTGCTGAAGCCACATTTACAGCAGTGCTGTAATTTTTGTCGTAACCTTCTTTTTCCTCTAATGGTCCGATTGTACTTCCCATTGCTGCTGCAGCGGCTGCACCAGAACCACTGATAGCACCGAATAACATATTTGCTACTACATTTGACTGTGCAAGTGCACCAGGCATCCTTCCTGATATTACTTTTGCACAATTAACAAGTCTTGTTGCAATACCACCATTGTTCATTATATTACCAGCAAGGATAAAGAACGGAATGGCTATAAGTGAAAATGAATTTGAACCGGCAAAAATTCTCTGGGCTGATGTGGCAAAAGATACATCTGCCGGAATCATGCATATCATTGAAACTGCTGAAGAAAGTCCGATTGCTACACCGATAGGAGCTCCGATTATCAGCAATATAACTAATATTGTAACCATTACCAAGGCTACCTGTAATGCTATACTCATATGTATGTCCTCCTCCTGTTTATTCCTTGTTTTTCTTGAGCTCAAGTCCAATATTATAAATACTGTAGAATATAATAATCACACCACAAATAGGAATAATTGAATAAATAACACCTGTAGGAATGTGAAGAATTGAATCTAACTGTACAAGATTCATTCTTGTAATTACAAATCCGCCATATACCATAACAAGTCCTGCAAAAATAATTGTCACACATTCGATTATAATGCTTACTACCCTTTTTGCTGTTTTTGGCAGCTTATCTTTTATAACAGAAATATTAATATGTTCTCTCTGTCCAAACATGTAAGTTGCTGAAATAATAATCAGCCATACGAAACAATATCTGGTAAGTACCTCTGTTACACTGCTCGGGCTCTTAAAGAAGTATCTTGATATAACCTGATATGTTACCATAAGAACCATTGCTATAAATATTACAACACTTGAATATGCTGTTATTTTGTCCATTATTTTTTTTGCTTTAGTCATATCAATTCTCCTCCCTTAAAGATTCAACTTTATCATATATATTCTTAGTCACTTCTGACTGGCTTGAAATACTGTCAAGGAGTGGCTGGCATTTTTCTCTGAATAAAATTATATCAGGATAAATGAAAATTGCTCCATGTTCCTCTGCTTCTGCCTTTGCTTCCTGTACAGATTTTTTAAATGCAGTAAATTCATAGTCTGTAGAATCATCTACAAGCTGGTCAAATATTGCCTTATCTGCATCTGATAAACCATCAAGGAAATTGGTACTTGCTATTACTACATCAGGATGAACAATATGTTTTGTATATGAATAATATTTTGCGACTTCATAATGTTTGAAATCAGTGTATACACGCTCACTATTTTCACCTGCATCAATAACTCCCTGCTGTAATGCTGTATATACCTCTGACTGCGACATTGCTGTACCAACACCCCCCATATATTTAACCATGCTAAGATATGTTGGAGAATCATTAACTCGTACAATCATACCCTTGAGGTCATCTGGTGTGTTAATTGGCTTATCTGCATAAATATTTCTCTCGCCGGCCGTATAAACTGTAAGTACCTCAAAATTAAATTTTCTTGTTGATTTGAATAATTCATCAAATATTCCTGCCTGTACAGATCTTCTTAAATGATCCATATCCTGATAAAGGTAAGGTGCTCCGACAATAGCAAAATCTGCATCATATCCTTCTGGAACTGAACATGGAACAATTGCCATATCCAAAGCACCAGTTCTTATGAACTCTGCCATTGACCCCTGTTCACCTAACACACCATTAGGATAAATAACCATTTTATATCTTCCGTTAGTCGCTTTTTCAAACCTGTCGCCTAACTCTTTCATTGCCTTATACTGAGGATGATCCTCGTTCTGGTTAAATGCAACTCTTATAATTTTTACTTCTTGTCCGTCTGCTGTAGTTTTTGTGCTACACCCTGTAAGTGCAGAACAGACTAAAATACTCATGCACATTAATACCGCAATAAATTTTTTACCCATAATAGTCTCCTCACGTTTACTTTAATAATTCAGTGCTTACTTTCACTACAACCTTTCTTACTGTCATAGGTTCGCCATCTTCACATGCCGGTCTGTGAACATCTGATGGAAAGAACACGCAGAAACAGCCCGGAGTAGATGTTATAAACCCTTCATTTTCTACAGATTTATAAAAAATAAGATCTCTTTCATCAAACTTCTCATCAATCTCGTAACTACCTGTATCTGGCGTAAATCCTAACTTTTCTCTTCCTGACGCAAGGAACTGCACATCCAGATATTTTTCATGCACTTCAGGTCTTTTCTCACTTACAGGACCTGTCGCAGCATCAAACACCTGTGCATACATAAGTTTTCCCTCAATCTCATAAACACCAGCTTCCATATTTACAAAATCATTTTCTTTTAAATATTTAATTGCTCTCTGAACTGCCTTTGGATAATTAGTAAAATCGTCTTTAGAATTAATAGATGAAAAAATCATTATTTTATTTCCTTTCTTTCTCTGTCTTCCATTGCATGAACCATATTTACAATCATTCTGTGTGTCGGAACATCAACGCCAGTCTTTTCTCCGGCTCTGACGACTGCACCACTGATTGTATTTACTTCTGTACGTCTTCCTGCTTTAAGGTCAGCGTATATTGACGTTTTTCCCTCAGGTGAATTAATAGAAGTTGCTCTTACTTTTTCAATAACCTCATTTTCATCGAATGTAAGTCCTAATGCTTTGGCAACCTGCAAAGCTTCTTTTATGAGAGTTACAGTCATGTTCCATGCATATTCGTCTGATGCAATAAAACCAATTGGCACCTGAAGAACACCTGTAAGTGCTGAAAGTGATACATTTGTAAAAAGCTTATCCCATATCAGCTGCTGGATATTATCATAAATATGTGTGTCAAATCCACATAAATCAAAGCTTTCTTTAACTTTCTGAAGCATTCCTTCTTTATCAGGAACTAACATTCCAATATTAGTTTTTCCTTTACCACCGCGTCTTACATAAGCATTATCAAGAACCGCCCCATTATCCTCTGTTGTTCCAATAATAATTCTTTCTTTTGGAACAAACTCAGATAAAATATCTTCATGTCCTGCCCCATTCTGGAGTGTCATCAAATAAGTATGTTCTCCTATAATGTGCCTGTTTTCTTCAAGTGCAGCTTTTGAAAAAAGTGATTTAACGAAAAGTATTACAAGGTCAACTTCTTCAAGATTTTTACTGTCTGACATTGCTTCAGGTCTGTAAACCACATCTTTGTCATTTTCAAAAAGTTTAAGTCCGTCAGCATTGATTTTCTCGACAATTTCCTGCTTCTTATCAATCATGTATACATCATTGTATAATGAAAGATGTCCGCCATATATTGAGCCCATAGCTCCCGCACCAAGAACCGCAATCTTCATAACTGTAATGTCTCCTTCAATGTGTTAAAATCTTATTTTATAATACCAGTTTCCTAACCGGCTATTCCACTCTTATCTTGAAAATTCTGCAAGTCCTTCAATTGCATATGCACGGATTGGACATGAGTCAAGTCCGTAAATCGGAAGTGGTGTATATGACATGAAAAATGTATCCTGTGTAAGTTTGTCCAAATTCTTTAATACTTCAAGAAATACAATATTTTCTGCCATACAGATGTCATGGAACGGTTTAACATCTTCATTGCAGTTTTCAATTGAAACTCCATCACCAAAACCTACACATTTAATCTTGTGGTCTACACACCACTGTGCTGTCTCACCATTTACAAGTAATCTCTGGTCCTTATCAGTATTTGTGTCTGGTGTAAATGGGTCTATCTTGTAAGAAGAATCAATAATAAGAATATCTCCTTCCTTTACCCAGCCTTCTGTTGCCTTGTCAAGGTCTGCTGCACTGATATGTTTTCTATGAGGAAGTGTATCTTTAAAGTCTACATAAATTGCTCTTCCCATAAATGTTGTAAGTGGAAGTTCTGCAACTGATGGCCAGTTATCATCATGATGATAAGGACACTCACAATGTGTTCCGAGGTGGCTTGTAAGATCCATAGCTGTATGGAAATCAGGAATAGGACCACCTGTATTATATCTTATAAGGTGACATCTTCTTGACTCTGTCTTTGGATCAAGTGGCTTTGTAAGATCCACGATTTTTAAGTTCCCTAATTCATATGTTGTATTCATTCTTTTTTCCTCCTGAACTGTTTTAAATGATTTGTTGTTTTGTTGTTGATTGCAGTATACCAGTATACCGGTATAGAATCAATTATCAAAAATAGTCAAAGTTTTCACAATTATTTTAGCAAATTTAAACAAAACCGGGATACCGGTATCCTAATTTTAAAAATTATTATTGACCACAAATATATTTTGTTCTATTATTTTGTGTATAACGTACCACCATAAATAAATACATTTATTGTTTATATAGCGATATCTGATACACATATTCAGGAAGGATTATCAAAATATGAAGATTATGTCTTCGCTTCAGCAGGAAGCATACAACTACATTAAAAAACTTATTCTCACAAACCAACTGGATGTAAATATGATGTACTCCGAGACTAAACTTTCAAAAGAACTCGGTATATCAAGAACACCTATGCGTGAGGCATTGCAATGTCTCAGCCAGGATGGTTATATAGATGTAGTTCCGAGCAAAGGCTTCAGAATACGTCAGTTAAACCAAAAAGATATGAAAGAAACTATTCAGATTAGATGTGCAATAGAAGGTTTTTGTACTCACTGTCTGGCTTCTACAATAAATACTCCAAAAGGTCAAAAAGTTCTACGTGAACTTGAAAATATACTTGATTTACAAGCTAAAGCTGCAGAAAATAGTTCTACAGACGGCAATTATGAAGATTTCATTAATTATGACCACCAGTTTCATCTTCTCCTTGTAAATTATATAAACAATGAAGAAGTCAATCACATTTTTCAACGGCTTATGTACTTAATAAAACTTACTTCACAGTCAGCACTTGAAGTTGAAGGACGTGTTACAGGTACATTAGAGGAACACAAAAAATATTTTGATTATCTTAAAGCCGGTAACGGCGATGATGCTTACCGCATACTCATTAATCATCTTATGATGCCTCTTAATGTTGTTAAAACTAAAAAATAACGGACAAAAATCATATAAAATATTTAAAAAACAGGCAGGTATCTTATTAAAGTTGATAATAGAATACTTGCCTGTTTTTTATTTTATTTAATTGCTAATGATGCATCCGCAAGGCGGCAATACATACTTTTGCCATCATTTTCTGTATATGTTTCAAATATTCCAGATATTACAACCTGTGTCCCTCTCTCAGGATATTCATCAGGATACACATGGGCTCCATCATCCCATACAAATTCTATTCCCTGTGCACAACATGCTGTTGCATCCTGTATTATACAATAATGATAATATTTTCCTGTAGGTTCATAAAATATTGAATAGTATGTTCCAGAAATTTTAAAACTTTTGTTTTCATATTGCTCAGGTGAATTCACCATCTGAAACACAGTAGCATATACCATATCACTGCTCATACTCGTGAGGTCATAATCAACAGTAAACATTTCCTTCTTAACATAGTTTCTTTGTTCAGTTTCCACCCCAACTACAGTTGTAGTTTCCTGTTCCGCTTTTTTGCCATCATTTTCATTATCTTCTTTTGTCGAATTATTTATCTGTTCATTAAGAACTTTATCTACCGAATTTGACGTATTTAGTTTTCTATTTGCTTTTGTATTTTTTGAACATCCTGTCGCTAAAATAATACAGATACATAACAAAATAAGTTTTAATTTTTTTCTCATACTCACACTCTTCCTGATATTTTTCCAATTAGTGAACACACACAAAATGCAGCTATATCGACTGCAACAATCGTTGCCCCTACTGGTGTTCCAGCTAAAATTGATAATAAAATCCCTATAACTGCACACGTAACCGACAGTATTACAGAACATACCGTAACCTGAAAAAATGTTTTAAATATACGCATTGACGATAATGCTGGAAATATAACAAGTGCTGATATAAGCAGCGAACCTACAAGATTCATTGCCAGCACAATTATTATTGCTGTAATTACCGCAATAACCAGATTATAAAAGTCTGTTTTCATTCCTGTAGCTTTTGCAAATGTCTCATCAAATGTAACAGCAAATATTTTGTGATAAAAATATACAAATGATACTACAACTATTATTGATAAAACAAGGCACAGCTTGACATGTTCAGATGTTAGTGTAAGTATCGATGTTGAGCCAAAAAGTGTACTGCAGACATCACCTGAAATATTTGGTCCTGTCGCAAAAATATTCATCAAAAGATATCCTATTGCCAGTGCTCCAACCGAAATCATTGCAATAGCAGCATCTCCTTTTATCTTGGTATTCTGTCCCGTTTTCAGCAAAAGAATTGCACATATTATCGTAACAGGTAGTATAAATATCGTATTATTAGAAAGATTCAATACAGATGCCACTGCCATAGCTCCAAATGCAACATGTGACAATCCATCACCTATAAATGAAAATCTTTTTAAAACAAGTGTTACTCCAAGAAGCGAAGAACACAATGCAATTAAAACTCCAACAATTAATGCGTATCTTACAAATGGATACTGAAAATAAAAAATTAATTTATCTATCATATTGCCTGTCTTCATACTCCTTCTTTGTTCCATAAAATACTTTATTTCCTGTATAAAGTACATGACTCGCATATTTAACTGAATCTTCAATATCATGAGAAATCATAATAATAGAGATGTTATCTTCTTTATTTAGTTTTTCTATAATTTTATACATCTCTTTTGAAGCCTTAGGATCCAGTGCTGCCACTGGTTCATCAAGAAGCAGTATCTTTTCTGTTGCACACAATGCTCTTGCAAGCAATACACGTTGTTGCTGTCCACCGGAGAGTTCCCTGTAACATCTTCCTGATAAATTACTGATTTCAAATTTTTCCATCATATTTTTTGCAGTCTGTTTTTGAACTTTATTATAAAAAGGACGCATTCCACACCTATTCTGGCATCCGGAGAGAATTATTTCTCTCACGGATGCTGGAAAATCTTTTTGTACAAATGTCTGCTGCGGAAGATAACCTATCTCATTTTTTTTAAGTCCATCACCATAAATGATATTTCCAGCAACCGGCTGCTGTAAACCCAGTATAGTCTTCATAAGCGTTGTTTTTCCGGAACCATTCTCACCAACAATACATAGATAATCTCCCTCATCAACAGAAAAATTAATATTTTTAAGTATTGCTTTTCCATCATAGCCAACTGATAAATTATTACAATTAATCTGACTCATTTATCCTCCTATTGCAATGCTTCTTTAAGTACATTAAGATTGCTCTTCATTACAGAAAGATATGTAACACCATTCTTTACATCTTTTGAAGTAGTTGACTGTAATGAATTAAGCTCAAATATTTTCTGATTTTTATTTTTTGTATTAGAAATTATTGTATTAGCTATCTTTTTATCTGATTTTTCAATTGTCATTACATTTTTAAGTCCAAGTTCGTCTACCTTTTTCGCCAAAAATGATATAGTTTCAAAACTTGCCTCACTCTCTGCAGAACAACCCGCAAATGCTGCATAATACTTTAATCCATAATCATCCACCATATAACGGAATGGGAATCTGTCTCCAAACAGCAAAGTCTTATTAGTTGAATTTTTTACAACATTCTGGTATTGATCATCAAGCTCTTTTAATTTATTTTTATAAACTGCTGCATTTGTACTATAAACATTCTTATTTTCTGAATCTATATCGCACAAAGAATCTGCTATAGCATCACATAATTTTTCTGCATTTCTAAGTGACAGCCATACATGTTCATCATATTCTTTTTCTTCATGTTCTAACATATCTTCTTTAATTTCATTACTTGTCATTCCAGCAGGATAATATGTCGGCCAGTTATCCATTTCTTCTGATAAAGCGTCAAAACTATCGTTTCCAGCATAAATATGATAATGTTCAGCCTTGCTAGGTGATATGCCATGATCACTAAATTGCACATACTTCGGTGCATCAGATGCATTGTCAACAGATTCAAAAAAGTAACGTACACCTCTGTTTCCTGATGAGTAATCATAAATTTTGTAACCTTTATACTCATATTTTGCTTTTGATGTAACTCCATTTTTAGTAAATTCCATAGTACCTTCTTCACCATTAATGGACATCTTTTCTACATCTGTTTTGTAACCTGTTTCGTAATATTTTTTATACTCTTCAGCAGTCTTGTCTCCACTTTCAGCCTTGCGTTCCATAACTTCATCTAAATCTCCATTTTCAATATATGGATACACTGACTGCCATTCGCCACTCCAATCCGTCAGGCTTCTATCCTGAACATCACTATCATCAAAATGAGAATATCCATGATTATGTCCTTCTTCTGACTGCATACCAGGCATTGCTTCTTCAGTTTTAACTGTGTCTTTTAAAACATCCAGCAAATTAATAACCTTCATATTTTTATTGACAGACTCTTTTAAAGCATCCTCAACCCATTCATCTGACTCTCCGCCAACATATATAAACATATCACATGAAGAAATCTTCATTATATCTTCTGCCGTTGGCTGATAACTGTGTAAATCAACACCATTATCAAGCAACATTGTTATATCAACATTTGAATTTTCTCCTGCAATTTCCCTTACCCAGTCATATTCTGGAAAAATTGTTGTAACAACTTTAATTTTATCATTTTTTGATGAATATTTTGATTTATTCTGACCGCATGCAGCAAGGCATAATAACGCCATTACCACTGCTAAAATTATAGAAATACGTTTTTTCATAAACAAAACCTCTGCTTTCTTACCACTATAATATAAAATTAAGCACAAGAACCAAAGGGGTCTGCTTTATCCCCTTTGCTCTCACAGAAATTTTATTCAATTATTCAGTCTTACCTTTTGACGTATTGGAGAATTTTTTATTATAAATAAAGACCTGGTGAATACAGATGTCACCGCAACCACAACAATTAAACCAGCCACTTGGCTTACAACCGTACCTGTTGACAGTTTCTTTAACATCTGCTGTGCCTGCTGTATACATGCACAAACAGGACAGTCTTCACCATTACATTCATGATTTAATTCTTTTTCTATATAGAAAAGGCAAGCAAATGTCACAACAATAAATAAAATGCACATAATTAAAGCCGTCTTTTTTTGTCTCTTTATATGTTTATCCATCTGCTTCTCCTTTCCCAAATTAAATTTTTATTTTTTATTTTTACACTGACTGCACACGCCATAAAAAACTGTGCGTTTGGAATCTATCATAAAATCATGGTGCTCACATATATGTTCCCTCAAATGTTCAACTTCATCACATTGCAAGTGAATTATCTTTCCACATACTTCACATTTGCAATGATAACATGAAGTCTCTGCATCATTATGTAAATCACCAATATACTCAAAACATGCACTGCTTGTTCCATCAACAACATATTTTGCCACTACACCTTCACTAACAAGTTTTTCAAGATTACGGTATATTGTGGTCATTCCGACATCTATATCTTTTTCCCGAAAATAATTATTAATATCAGATACTGTTACATGACTGCCTTTAACAGACTGCAAAAAATCAAGCAACTCTGCCATTTGTTTTGTTTTATATTTAACTTTTGTCAAACCTTTGCCTCCCAGTAATATGAAAACGATTTTCATTTTATCACATTATATAGATTTGTCAACATAAATTGAAAATGATTTTCATATTCTCTTTTTATATTTTAGAAAAATAAGGTAAACAACATTTAATAAAATTCCGAATATTGTCGCTGCCGGTGCTGCAAATCCAATCTTTGTAAGACTTGCATCAAGCTGAATACTCATATAATAAGCAAGCGGAAGACGCACAAGAAGTGTCTGTATAAGTCCCTGTGCCATAACCCATATAGTCTTATCATGTCCGTTAAAATATCCAATCATGCTGAAAAGAATAGCTGTCACTATTGTTTCCAATGCAAATCCTTTAAGATAATCATATCCCTTTTGTACAACAGCTGCATCCGTCGTAAATATTCCTGTGAGTATGTCACCTTTAAATATTATTAATAAAAATGCAATACATCCTATAACAAGTCCTACACCAATGCCTGTAAACATCGCCTTTTTGGCTCTTTTCTCATTACCAGCACCGACATTCTGTGACACAAATGATGCCATTGACTGCATAAGTGAACTTGGAATCAACATTGCAAAGTTTACAATTTTACAGGCAACGCCATATCCCGATGAAGCCTCAAGTCCAAGTCTGTTGATGAATGCACATAATGCCAGAAATGAAACCTGAGTAAGAAACTCCTGTAATGCAAGAGGAATCCCGATTTTTAATGCTCTTTTACAGTGCATATTTACCTTGAAATCACTTTTTGTTATCGTAAATATCTTATTCCTTTTTACAAGCATAAATAATGCCAGCATAACACTTACCGCCTGTGCAAATACTGTTGCTATTGCTGCACCTGCCGCATCCATTTTAAGACCGGCAACAAGCAAAAGGTCACCCACAATATTTATAACACAGGCAACTGCAACAAATATAAGCGGAGATTTACTATCGCCAAGTCCTCTGAAAATTGCAGATAAAAGATTATATGCCACAATAAAAAATATTCCACCGCCACAAATCTTCACATATACCGATGTAAGCCCTACAGCTTCTGAAGGTGCTTGCATGACAATGGCAATGCAGCGTGAAAAACATATCATCACAAAAAATAATACTGCTGAAATTATCGCAAATATTATAATTGAACCACCTATAACCTGCCCTATCAGCTCCTGCTTCTTTTCACCTATATATCTTGCAATAAGCACCGTTATGCCCATTGCAAACTGTGTAATTACAAATGTCACAAGATTAAGTACTTGGCTTCCTGTTGAAACGGCTGACAATCCGGAAGTTGTACCGAATCGTCCAACAACAAGCAGATCAACTGCACCATACGCAGCCTGCAGTATCAGTGCACCGAGTATAGGCATCATAAACGGAATTAACTTGCCAAGTATACTTCCCTGTGTAAAATCCGATTTTGAATTATTCAATGTCAACTCTCCTTTCACTCATTACTTTATAAAACTTTTCTATTGTATTAATCATGCAATCAGCCTCTTCCTCTGTAATACCATCAAGATATCTGCATAAGCGGCTGTAATAATTTTTATCATATTTTTCAGACAGTTCTTCACCTTTAACTGTAATCTCAATATATGTTATACGTGCATCCTCATCAGACGAAATCTTCTTCAGATAACACTTTTCTTCCATCTCTTTGACCGTCCTTGTAACGCCCGGACGTGGTATTGCAAGTGAATCGCTTATATCAGAAATCTTGACTCTCTGCACTCCATTTCCCTGCAATTTATGAATTGTATCCATATACTGTATATATGCCGGCTTTACTCCATCTGGCAGCTCCGGGAGAAAATCACGGATTCTTTTTGCCAGAAAGCACGCATCTAACATTCTTTTTATTTTTTCTTCTGTCATAAATACTTCCTTTCATTTTATCTACATATAGTTATCTTTGATAATTACCTTAGATAATTATATACATAAAAAAATATAGAAGTCAATAACAATCTATGCACATTTTATTGACTTCTAATAAAATTATTCTTTTCAACATGCTGCCTTTATAAATCTTGCCTTTAAAATCTCACCAGTTTTTTTGTACACAGCATTCGCAAATATTTTATGTGCTTGTGCATCAAGATGTTCCTGATCCTTCTCACTGCATGAAACAAAATCCTGTGCCCTCAGGAAATGTACATTATTTTTTAATGCTATTTTTTCATAAACTGCCTCAAGATTTTTTGATACCTGTATAGATTCTTTTGAAAATTCAACATCAAAGCCTTCTTTATACACATTTTCACCAAGATATATCGGAGAAATCAACAAAATATCGCTGTCAGGACTGTAATTTTTTACCTGTTCAAGAAGCGTCTCCACTCCTTTTCCGATTATGCCCGCAGTTGCTCCGTAAACGGTCTTGCAGTCATTTGTTCCAAGCATGATTATAATAAGGTCAAGCGGTGTGTGACTTTCGAGAATTGCAGGAAAACTCTCACTTCCTTTGCGTCCAACACGGAATACATCGTCAAATATTGTTGTCCTTCCGCACAATCCCTCTTCTATAACATTGACATCTCTTCCAAACTTTTCTGCCAGAATACTGGTCCAGCGTACACCCCACGGAAATCTTCCGCTCTTATCAGGTTTATATCCATATGTATTAGAATCCCCAAAGCACAATATCTGTTTCATAAAACCCTTCCTTTCCACAGCATGCCGCTGTCTCCCAATAAATTTTGACAATTATGTAAGTATAATATATTCCGCTTTCAGCGTTTTATATCATACTTATTCGGTAGGGTTAGTATAGATTAAATTTTATATATTGTCAATACTGAATTTAAGAATTTGGCAATTCTTATAAAAACAATCTGCCTCGTTAATATATGCAACTAACTCAAAATACAGGCAGACAAAATAATGTACCAGCAGAAAAAGAACATTATTCGTCAAAAACAAATTTTGTATAAATTTATAAATAATGCTGTCGCATATTGGAAAGCTTAATCATTTCTATGCGACAGCATTATCTTTTTATTTTGCAAGATATGCAACAGCTGAAAGAGCCGCAACATTTCCTTCCCCCGCAGCTTTCACATACTGGTATGGTGCTCCTGTTATATCTCCACACGCAAAAAGTCCTTTGATATTAGTTGACATGTCACGCTGTACCAATACCTTGTTTTCTTCTGTTTTAAGTCCCGGAACAAGTGTCTTAGGAGCTACATGTTCCCTCATCACAAATATTCCATCAAATTCATAGCTGCCGCCTGCCTGCGTTTCAAGAATAACTTTCATTCCGTTCTTTTTTATTCCAACAGGTTTTACAGCAGACAATACCTCAATATTTTTGATTCCAGCAAATGTACCCTCAACACCATTTGAATCTTTATACATCTTTATATATGTCACTTTTTCAGCAATCTCAGCAAGAAACTTTGCCTCTGCCTCTTCTTTATCCGAAAATGCAATTACTGCAGCACTTTTCCCACGATAAAATGCAGCATCACATGTCACACAGTAGCTTACTCCCTGTCCGAGATATTCTTCTTCACCCGGATATGCATTTACATTAGAAAGTCCTGCTGCCAGAATCACGCTATCTGCCTCATAACTGCCATTTTGCCCCTGTAAAACAAAATAATTTCCAAGCGAATAAACTGCATTAATTTTATCCTCAGTTATTTCAATCCCCATGCTGCCAATATGTTTTAAAAATGCTTCTTTTAGCTGCTCACCGCTCACAGCCGGAATTCCCGGATAATTATTAATAAGTGACGCTTTTTCTATTTTAGTGCTAAGTTCACGGCTTCCTATAAGAATAATATTTTTATTTCTCACTCTTGCTGTTATCGCCGCTGATATTCCAGCCGGTCCTGTACCTATAATTGCTATATCATATCTATCCATATTATCTCCAATCACCTTTTATAAGAATCTGTTTTTTCATATATTTTTATAATAAAACATAAATTTATAAAGAAATCAATATTTTATTAATCATAACAGGAGGCTCCGTTTGAATCAACAATTAAAACATACCTTAAAAACTTACGGCAGGGAACTGATATATGCCCTTATAATACCACTTGCTGCCGGTGCTTTTTCATCTGTCCTTACTCCCGACAGCTCAGAAATTTTTAACATGCTTAACAAACCACCGCTATCACCTCCCGGCTGGCTTTTTCCTGTTGTATGGACTGTCCTTTATATATTTATGGGGCTTGCTTCTTTTCTTGTATACACATCCGATAAATACACAAAACCCGCACTCACATTATATTGTACCCAGCTTTTCCTTAATTTTATGTGGTCAATTATATTTTTTAATCTGCAAATGTATCTCGCAGCATTTTTCTGGTTATTTTTGATGTGGTTTCTTATAATAATCACAATTGTTCTTTTTTATGAAATCTGTAAACCCGCCGCATATCTTATGATTCCATATCTTGTATGGGTAACATATGCCGGATATCTTAATCTTGCAATATATATGCTAAACTAAAAAAATACAAAACCGGTCTTAGCTGTAAGACTATTTCCTACATTACTAAGACCGGCTCTGTTGCTTTTATATTCATTAAAATTAATTATTTAAAAATAGTTTTAATGAACTCTCTAAGCTCTTAATCCTCTTTTTTTGTTCTTGTCATGAGAACATATGCAGCTCCGATAAGAGCAATTCCCATAACTGTTACAAGTGGCATGATTGTTCTCATTGCCATATCACCTGTTGAAGGTGATGAAGGTGTTGTATTTGCATCACCTGTTGTACTTCCTGAGTTGTTACCATTATCAGCTGATGGTGTATCAGGTGTTGATGGTGTATCAGGTGTTGATGGTGTGCCTGGTGTTGATGGTGTGCCTGGTGTCTTATCAGCATCTGTGTAAACAATAGCATATG
>OGHF01000045.1_pt1 | contig 106893 bp, 107 predicted proteins | sample 1571481 | NCBI WGS metagenome assembly OGHF01 (sample SAMEA2581952, study PRJEB24529) | metagenome | biome: Human gut stool | place: China | collected 2011
TTTTTGAAATTTTTTTGTAGGCTCTATCCCTTACCACAACTTTTATTATAGAGCCCTATAAAGAATATGGGTTAGTGTTCACATTTTGACTGAAACAGGTTAAGGATGCAATTTTCGGCTGAATTCTCGTTGTTTTTTTGTAAATTAACTGCAAAATCCCGTGGCTTTGCCGATTATGTTTCACCGTTGGTCAGGCGGTAAAGGTCGAACCCGAACCTAACTAAAACCAAAATATTCGGTTATGGCGGTAATAATTATGAAAACAAAAATTTCTCATTTAGGCAGAAGCTCTGTTTCCGTCATCCTTGCGGTAATGATGCTCCTGTCAACAATGCTTATCGGCACTGTTTCAACAGTTAATGCAATAGGCGCTGATAGTAGCTACACAGTTCATGAAGGTGAAACGCTTTATCTTAATTTGTCGAATACTGGCGCTACAGAGGCAAACTTTTTTGAGGGGAACTATATTGAAGGCAGTGATTACTTTTCTTCTCCTTTGCCTGATAATAAGATTGTTAGTGTAAAGCTAAAAGAAAATATTGACTTTCATACAAAAGATTTCAGATTGTTTGGTATATGTGTTGGCGGTAAATGGAAAGAACAAGTAAGAAATAATACTGCTATACTTCCTACAGAAGGTCAAAATATGGTTGTTGTAGAAGCTGATGGAACTTCTTATCATTGGGCTACTTATGCCCCTGTAGCAGATAAGGTGTCACTTACAGCAAGTGCTACTTCAGTTAAAGTAGGTAAAGATGTTACACTTACTGCAACTTTGGGTGCTTTGGCTACTGATTTAGATGCTTCCGCTGTAAATTATACCTTTAAGCGAACAAACGGTGATGAAGTAACAGGTAGTACTACTGACGGAAACACCTATAAATTCACCCCTACTAAAGCAGGTAAATATAAATTTGAAGTTACAGCCTCTGCTAAGGGTCATAGTCCGGTAAAAGCTGTAACAACGGTTAATGTTTTAGCTGAAACAAGAAATGTTACTTTCTCAATCACAGGCAAATCAGGTACTGTAAAATTAAATGATGTGGCAGTAACTGGTAGTGATGCAAAACCTGTCGAACTTAATTCACCTTACACAATTACGGTTACTCCGAATGCTGGTTCTTACATTAAGACATTCACAGTTGGCGGTAATGCTGTAGAGGGTAACACTTACAAAGGTACAATTTCAGCTGATGTTGCAGTAACTGTAGAATTTGCTAAAAAGCCGTTATATAATGTAACAGTAAACACCACTCAAGACGGTACAGTAACAGTTGACCCTCTGACTGCTTATGAAGGTCAGAAAGTTACAGTTACACCAACAGCTACTACCGAAGGCTATACACTTGGCACCATCACAGCTAAATACGGTACAGATAATAAAGATGTTGCTCTCACAAGAAACAGTAACGGTACATACACATTCTCAATGCCTGCAGGTAATGTTACCATTGATGCAACCTTTAGAGCAAAGAAAGATTGCAAAGTAACGGTTTATTCTGAAAATTCGGAACTCGGTACGGTTACACTCAATGGTGAAGACACTCTTGAAACAACAGTTAAAGAGGGCGACACAGTAACCATTAAGGCTAACCCAACCGATTCTAATATCTTCAAGTCATGGTCTATTAACGGTACTTACGATATCCAAAACTCAAAGACAACTTTTGATGCTGAAATTACACTCGTTGTAAACAGCGACATCACAGCAACAGCATCATTCACACAGGCTGCACCTTATCAAGTAGCTTATGATGTTAAGAATAGTGTAAATAAGATATCAATGTACGCCACTGATAGGCAGGGTATATATGTTTCATCTGAAAAGATAGATGTAGATACTACCTTTACAATATTTGATTCATCGGCTAACAAATATGCTTATTCCGAAGGTAAGGGCGCTTATTGGATAACCAGTGAAAATCCGACTCCTTCGATACTTAATTGGGCAGATAACTATGCTGATGCTAATAAAGTTATTAATAAGTACAAAGTTGGCAAGTATGTAATATTTGATTCCGTTAATCAGTTTATTACACTGTCTGACACAGCCGAATACAATCCAAAGTTGACATTGTATGTAAAACCGGGTACTGTTTCTAGTGATGAAAGCACAGGCACAGATAATAGCAAATATGCTTCATCTTCTGTTGCAAAGGGTCTTACTGTCACAACTGATTCACCTTGCAATACTTATGCCGTAAGTGATGGCGACAACATTACTATTACTACAAAGATGAGCGAGGAATATAAAAAACTCGGTTATTATGTTGCTGCTTACTGTGTAAACGGTGTCAATTATAACGCTTCTCTATCTGCTGAAGCAGACACATATCAGGCTAACATTACTGTTTCAACTGATATGGCAGTCAAGAATAGCATTGAAGTAACACCAATCTACTACAACAAAACAATTGAGGCAAACGGTGACTACATCACATTCTATGTTAATGCTGATGAAGCTCTCAAATCATGGGGTAATACGCTTTCTGTTGACCCATACTGCTATTCAACTAAAGATGGTATAGTTCACTTCTTTGAGAAATATCCCGGTCAGCCTCTTGTTAAGGACGGTCAGTATTATGTAACAAAGATTTCAAAGTACTATTATAGAAACAACAATGGTACTCTTGAAAGAACTAATGATACTGTTTCAGGTATTACACTTAATAACTATTATAATGACTCTGTTCATGTAAAACTTTCTCCTTCGGGAAGAAATATGCAGACTTATGACTTCAGCGATTTTGTAGCACTTGCTAATAAGAAAGATGTTAAGACTATTATGTTCCAGAATAAGTTTTATAACGCAGATGCTACTGACGCTGTAAAGAACATTGATTATGCTTTTAGTAAAGGCACAGCTGTTACAAAATTAGATAATATTGCAGATGCAGATAAAAGCCAAAAAGTAAATGAATGGCAGAAATTCACTGATTATTACGGTAGAGATACCGATGTTCTTGGCAACATTCTTTCTGATACAGATAAGAATCAGCCTTGTATCTATGTGATTTCAACCGGTAGCCATGACACCACAGACACCACATCACAGGCTTATGCTACTAAGGGTGAGTGGGCAACTAAGTGGTGTGTATATGATCACAATGGCAAACTCATTACTTGCGGTACTCCTGCCGACTTTTTAGATACAAATTCAGAACAGTACAAAGTTCTTAATATAACGGATTATCTTAATAAGCCTGTAAAGATTAGCTATGAAAAGGGTTCAAAGTACGATAGCGGTTACTCTCGTTCTGACGGTCGTTGGTACTATTCAGCTCTCGGTCAGGAATTTACTTCTGATGTAGCAATCGAGTATAAGGGCGATGACGGCACATACACAGCTGATACAAATACAAATACAGCTAACACAGGTTTCATCGGTGAAAAATCAGGTGCTATTGCAACAATTAACAATGTTACAACAGCGTCATTCTCATCAGTTACAGATACTGCTCACCTTAACATTAAGGTTGCCAACGGCTGGCGTTTTGACGGTTGGTACATCAATGGCAATAAGATTGGTGATAACTATACTGATATTTCATCTGACATTCTTATGTCAAACAGCTATAATATTGTCGCTCGTGTAAGTGAAATTCCTACAGGTACTCTTGAACTTAATCATACGGCATATACGGGTACAGATCCTGCTGCGCACGCAGGTACAGGTTTCTACTACATTTCTGCTGTTCTTTATGATCAGACCGGTGCAGTAAAACATTCTTATGCTGAAACTCAGGGCAAGATTTCTATTGATGATTTTGCTGCTACTGACTCACTTGAAATTACACTCAGAGCAAAATGTCACGGTGATAACACAGTTTATGCTCTCTACAAGGGTGAAGCAGGCGGATATACTAAAATTGGTCCTAAGGATAAGGATTTAAGAGGCGAAAGTGAATTTACATATACATTCACTGTTTTGGCTAGCTCACTTTTCGAGAATGGTGAACTTGCTGTTAACGCTCTTAACTACTACACCGACATCGTAAAGGTTGGCGGTACTTGTGATATTACTTATAAGTACTATGACCGTTTCAGTGTTGAAGGTGCAGGCAAAATGGTTTCTTATGTTGTAAGAAATGTTGAACTTTCTACTGAGGAAATTCTGAAAGATTATCTGCCATCCGATGAAACTATCACAAAGTATGCTCCACGAATCGACACAATGTATGTTGAGACAAAGTGGAATCTTACTGATGAAGAAAAGGTCGAAAAAGGCAAATCACAGGCAACTGTAATTGCAACTCAGACTAAAAAGATGTGTAAAGTTTATCATCCTACATTAGAAGGTGGTTACTACACAGATATTGCCGATTCCACACCTTACACAGTTGATTACAATTCACTTCTTATGGATGAGGGCGGTAACTTCCTCCTCTCAGCTCCTGAACTTAATGAAGATAAGACTAAGAAATTCTCATACTGGGAAGTTTACAAAGTTAATGCAAATGGCGAACATACTGAGCTTGTAACAAAGTGCTATGAGCGTAATTTTGGTCTTAGAATTATGTCTGATTATTACATAGAGCCTGTTTACGGTAAGGAAGTTCCATCTCTTACTGCTAATATCAACGCTCCTGTTCTTAACCGTGAAATTTACGGTGATTCAATATCTGCAACCGATAAGCTTTACGCTGACCTTCTCACAGCATTTACATCAACTGCTATTCCTACATTTAAGGAAAACACAACTGATCTTAAAGTTGAGTGTGGTGTGTTTGTAGTAAGAAATAACACTTCAACTCTTTCTGTTGATGACAGAAATACTCTTGTTAATGCAGCAATTTCAAATTCAAAAGATACAACATCTGATATTCTTACAAATTATAAGATGACACCAGAAGTTGAAACAAGAGTTAAGAGTCAGCTTGAAGAACTTGCTTTGAATTCATCTGTCAAGAATAACACTAATAATACTTATAAATTTGGTCCAGATGACTACAGAGTAACAAAGTTTGTATTTGATAACAACAGCCTTACAAACAAGAACAGAATTGATAAGGTTCTCAGATACACAAATAACACAGCTAACCAGAACTACATCTTTACTGCGTACGCATTTGTAGTAATCAAGGATTCTCACGGTACAGTTAAAGAAATGAAGATTTCAGATCCCCAGTATTTCAATTTGTGCTATGTTGGTAATAAGGCATTATAATTCGTGTTTTATGTAAATCAAGAGATTGGAGGTTATTTGATGAAAAAATCGTATCTTGAGCCTGAAATTGAAATTGTAAAATTTTCATTTTCTGATTCTGTTTTGAAAATCATCCCGAGTGATAACTCGGATCCAACCGAGGATAATGTGGGCGAAGACGTCAATGATAACGACTAATTAACGATTATGTCGGCAGGTGTTCTTCATCGGCCGACTTTTCTGAGTAAGACTTTTGCTTGTTAGGAGTAAATTATGAAAAAAATAGTAAAAAAATCCTGCACATTTCTCTTTGTTTTTGCAATGCTCTTGTCAATGTTTTGCGTTTCATTTTCAGCTGAAACCTACTATTATGACAAGAATTTCGAGTTTTACAAAAACGATTATTCAGGACTGACAATTACAGATTATCTGGGAACAGAAGAAAATTTACAGATACCGTCACAGCTCATTGATATAACGGTCAATGTAATTGCTCCTTCGACGTTTTCTGATAAAACCGGATTGGTAACTGTTTCAATGCCTGATACAATCCAAACAATTGGTGCATTTGCTTTTTCTAACTATACTAATATTACTGATGTTAAGCTCTCCAAAAATCTTTCTCTATGTGTTTTAGGTGCTTTTCAGGGTTGTACTTCGCTTGAAACCGTTGATATGTCTATGACTAAGGTTACAGGACTTCCAAATCAGATGTTTTATAAATGTTCTTCCCTGAAAAATGTGACACTTCCTGAAACCTGCACATCAGTTGGCAGTTACGCTTTTGCAAATTGTCCTAAGCTTGAAAGTGTTTACATTCCTGCATCTGTTACTGAAATTTCTGATAAAGCTTTTAAAAATTCTTCAGCTGTTACAATTAAAGGCATTGTCGGTTCTTATGCCGAGGAATATGCAAAGGCTAACAATATTCCGTTTGAGGGCATTTCTGCTTATGATGTCGGTGATGTTAATATGGATGGCGGGATTAATATTTTAGATGCAACTCTTGTGCAGAAGTATGTTGCCGGTATTGTTGAGCTTTCGGCAGAACAAAAACATCTTGCCGATTATAACAACGATGGTGACATCACAGTAGTTGACGCAACGGAAATTCAGAAGTTTATCGTTCATTTAAACTAACCAATAAAAAAACAGGCTCACTTTTTGTGAGTCTGTTTTATTTCGGAGGACGCTTTGCCAAAATACTTAATAGCTGATTTTATCGTTGAAATTGAACCAAAATTTGATTACTTAAAAAAATTGTCCGAACCGTTTTTGTATGAAGGGGAGAGAAGTGCAGATTTTTCTGCAATACCGTCAGACTCATACTTAAATTCCCTGTTGAGCCGTATGGTTGAAGGTTCAACCATTGATGAAGCTGAAGAATTTGCAACGGCGTCAATTTTTAACCGCAAAATAATTCACCGTGCCGCTATGCTTGTGCATTCCTCGGCACTAGTTTTTGACGGAAAAGCGTATTTGTTTTCCGCCGATTCAGGCGTCGGCAAATCCACTCATACAAAGATGTGGTTGAAAAGATTCGGCTCAAAAGCTCATATTCTCAATGACGATAAGCCTGTTGTGAAAATTAAAAACGAAGTCCCGCTATGCTGCGGAACTCCGTTTGACGGCGGAAGCGGAATTGCTAACAACGAAACCGTTCCTGTAGGCGCTATAATATTCATAGAACGCTCAGATGCTAATTTTGTTACAATTCCCGACACAAATGAGATTGTACAAAGACTCTACAAATCAACTGTCAAATTCGTGAATAAGTCAGATGGAATGTCTTTGCTCTTAAATCTCGATAATCTTATTCGTCATACAAAATTTTATGTACTGCATTGCAATACAAATGATTCTGCCGTTGATGTTGCCTACAACAATATAATTAAAAACTGCAAATAAAAGACGGTCTGTTCTCGCAGACCGTCTTGTTATATGTATAAAATTGATTACTTGATTTCCTTAATCCAGCCTTCGGGAGCTTCGATTCTGCCCATCTGAATACCTGTAAGTGTATCGTAAAGCTTCTTTGTAATCGGACCCATTTCATCCATACCGCTCGGGAAACAAATTTCCTTGCCGTGGTCGTTAATTTTTCCGACAGGTGAGATTACGGCAGCTGTACCGCAAAGACCGCATTCTGCAAAGTCCTTAACTTCATCAAAGTAAACTTCTCTTTCTTCAACCTCAAGACCAAGATAATGCTCAGCAACATACATAAGCGAACGGCGGGTAATTGAGGGGAGAATGCTGTTAGACTTTGGAGTAACAACCTTGTTGTCCTTTGTTACAAAAATAAAGTTAGCACCGCCTGTTTCTTCAACCTTAGTTCTTGTAGCGGCGTCAAGATACATATTTTCGTCAAAACCTTCTGCATGAGCAGTAACAATAGCGTGAAGGCTCATTGCATAGTTAAGTCCTGCCTTGATGTGACCTGTGCCGTGAGGAGCAGCTCTGTCAAAGTCTGAAACCTTAATTGTAATAGGCTTTGCACCGCCCTTGAAGTAAGGACCTACAGGAGTGGTAAATACTCTGAACTGATATTCTGCCGACGGCTTAACACCGATTACAGGACCGCTGCCGAACATATACGGACGAATATAAAGTGTTGCGCCTGTGCCGTACGGAGGAACATAATCTGCATTTGCCTTAACAACATTGCAAACAGCCTCAACAAACTTTTCTTTTGGAAATACAGGCATCTCAAGACGCTTACAGCTGTCCTCCATTCTCTGTCCGTTAAGATCAGGTCTGAACACAACAATTCTGCCGTCACAGGTAGTGTACGCTTTCATACCCTCAAAGCAAGTCTGAGCATACTGCAAAACGCCTGCACATTCGCTGATAGTAATTGTGGTGTCGGCTGTCATACTGCCGTTGTCCCACTTACCGTCTTTATAATTAGCTACAAATCTTTCACCGATGGGCATATAACCGAAGCCAATGTTTGCCCAGTCAATATTCTGCTTTTCCATCATAAATACTTCCTTTCAATATAAGAAAAAACCTCATTGGTTATACACATATTTTAGCACTTTAATACGCAACTTGTCAATGTTATAACAGCATATTTCACCGTTTTTATGATAATTTATACGCTTTTTAATGTATAATATGAATTTTACTGCATAAGAAACTTTCATTTTGCCGATATTATCTTTTAAAGGGGAAAAACAAACAACAATGTTCTTCTACAGAATAAAAAAATTACTGTTGGGATATATACTTAATTTAATAAGTTACATGGGTGATTTTATGGCTGAAGTTGTAAAAATAGTATTGACGGGAGGACCCTGCGGCGGCAAGACTTCCGCATTAAAATATATCAGCGAAGAGCTTAAAAAGCTTAATATTCCTACAATTACAATCGGTGAGGTTGCAAGCAGATTGTTTAGTGAGGGCAAAACCCCCGAAAATGTCGGCTCTTATGAATTTCACAGAGAACTGTTTGAAATTCAGCTTGCTGAGGAGAATGAAAAAACGCAAATTGCCAAAAATATGGATTGTGAAAAGGCGGTTTTACTTTTTGACAGAGGATTGCTTGACAGCAGAGCATATGTTACGGAAGATGAGTTTGCAAAGTATGCAGGTATTCATAATTTGAATGAAGATGTAATACGAAATTCTTATGACGCAGTATTTCATCTTGTGACTTCCGCAGACGGTGCAGAAGAGTATTACGGAAAAGAAACCAATATTTTCCGCAGGGAAGAAAGTCTTGAAAAAGCAAGAGAAGTTGACACAGATGTTATGGCTGTGTGGACAGGCACACCGCATCTGAGAATTATTGATAATTCGACCGACTTTGATACTAAGCTGAAAAGACTTCTGAAGGAGGTTGTCGCATTTCTCGGAATTCCGAAACCACTTGAAATTGAAAGAAAATTTTTGATTGAATATCCTGATATTGAATTTTTGAACAGCATAAAAACCTGTCGCAGAATTCCTATTACACAGGCATACCTCACTACTCCCGAGGAGGAATATTTCAGAATCCGCAAAAGGGGAGAGGGTGACAAGGCTGTATATATCAAAACTGTAAAAATCAAAATATCGGATATTAAGCGGATTGAAATTGAAAATTATATTTCAAAAGAACAATACGACTCGTACCTTGCTCAAAGGCAGTATGTTACAGGCGTCATCAGTAAAGACAGATATTGCATTGTTGACAACAGCACTTACTGCGAACTTGATGTTTATCCGTTCTGGAATGACAGGGCAACAATAGAAATTGAATTGCTTAGTGAAGATCAGCGGTATCAACTTCCTAAGTTTGTAAAGCTTATAAGAGAGGTTTCGTCTGAACCCGATTATAGGAATCTTGCACTTGCTCAGAAATACGGAAAGCCGTAATTTGGTGGATTTTGTCCAAAAAAAACTTTTTAAAAATTAAATATGAAAAAAATTCAAAAAAGTGTTGACAAATATGCCGTATATGGGTATAATATAAAGGCTGACTGAGGTCAGCAACTAATGCGCCAATAGCTCAGCTGGATAGAGCAACTGCCTTCTAAGCAGTAGGTCAGGGGTTCGAGTCCCTTTTGGCGCGCCACTTATGGTGGGATTAGCGTAGTTGGTTAACGCGCCAGTTTGTGGCACTGGAGACCGCCGGTTCGAATCCGGCATTCCACCCCATTTGACTCATTAGCTCAGTTGGCAGAGCACTTGACTTTTAATCAAGGTGTCCGGAGTTCGAATCTCCGATGGGTCACCAACAGCCGCTGAAGAAATTCTTTGGCGGCTTGTTTTTTTAATAATCAATAAAAGTAGAATATATACTGAGCCGTCGCCAAGCGGTAAGGCAACGGACTTTGACTCCGTCACCCGTGGGTTCGAATCCCGCCGGCTCAGCCAAACAAAAAAGCCAGCAAACAAGCCTTATTCAGTATTTATCGGCTTATTTGCTGGTTTTTGAAAAACATTTTTTTACTTTAAAAATTGATTTTTTGCGTTAAAACTTGATTTTTGGATTTAAAATCCAACACGAAATAAATAAATTACGCTTGCTTTTCTGATTTTCAATTGCGGTCGGATTTATTTTTGGAATTTGAGTAGGCGAAAACATTTAAAATCTTCTTGGCTTTTGCCATAATATCATCTCCTGTGATTTGGTATCGGCTCTTGTCCCAGCAAGTAAAAATGCCGACACCCTTTCAATTTTCCTCGTACTGTTCCAGCAGTACGGGGATTTTTTAATTTATTTGAATTTCTTTTCCGATGGATATAAGTTTTCCTATCAACTGTTCCTGCTGAGTTTTCCAGTAATTAGCATCACAGACTATCACAAGTTTTTTCTTTGCTCTGCTTACAGCAGTATTTATTACCTTTAAACCGTTACTCTTTGGACACTTTGAATTAGTGAACCATTTGTTTGTAGTGTCAACAACGCTAAGAATAACTATGTCCCACTCTCTGCCTTGTGAGCCGTGTATAGTTAATACTTCTTCTTTACCGAAAAATGCACTATTTAATGCTTTTTTCTGGTCTTTATACGGTGTAATTATTCCGTATGGAATATCTTCTTCTTTGATTTCATAAACATAAGATACTATACTGTCTACCTCTGTTGAACTATACCTTTGTTTTGGACGCTCTAACTTCGGAGAGTTTATGTAAAATATTTCTGTCGGTGTATCATCTGAACCGTGAAATGAAGGTGTGTACACATTATCAGCAAGAACCTTGGCTAATTTTGAGCCAAAACGAAAAGTGTGGTTTAAATTAAATTTGTTGATAAAATTAAATGTTGGTTCTTCATTTTTTAAATAGCGCAAAACTAAGTCATTAGGTTGCAAATTATAGTCCTCTAAATATAGAGCTGACTGAGCATACATTGCAACAAGTTCATTTTCACCGCTAAATTCATCATCATTCATTTCACAGATTGGCGGTAACTGCATATGATCACCGAGCATTGTCAGGGGACAATGATAACTCAGCAAGATCATGCCTTTTATAAGACTGCAGTAACCTGCCTCATCAAGAAATATGTGACTTGGTTTAAAACTGTCATCAGGCGGAATACGGCTGATACAAGCGTCAATGGTAGCTGCAATTACACTTGCCTTTCCCATTCTTGAACTTGTGGTGTTTTCCAATGCTTTACTCCTTTGACTTATGCTATCATCTTTATCATGAGTAAGACATTTTAATTTATCAAGTAATTCATCTTCGGTAAGATGGGTGACATTTGTGTACCGTTGTTTCCTGTTTTCTAAGGAATTTCTGCCTTTGTTTATTTCATCGTTAAAGTTTTCAGAAATAGTTGAGAAATTATCAAATGTAATATTTGATACAAATTTATTCAGATGTGGCCAAAATGAGGTTTTCTGAATAGCTTTATTTAAGAAAACAGAAAAATTGTTTCTACATTCCGATTGCAGTTTTGCAAGTTTGATATTCTCGTTTTTTAAATTTTCAATAAGATTATTAGTATCTTTGATTTTATTTTCAATATTATTGAGATTATCAATTGAGTTTTTAAGTAAACTTGTATATTTTGCAAGTTTATTTTTAAACAAAGACTTACGAAAACCGTTGCTGTATTTATTCACAAGTTTTGTGAACTTTGAAATATTGGAAGTACAATTACTTTTTTCATCATCAAAAGACGGTAACAATGATTGAGAATATGTTATTTTACCTTCATTGTTTGTAACTTCTCGTTCATAAGAAAGTATTTTGTCCTTTTGTGCATTCATTTTAGAAAAATAAATAGGAACAACTTTTGAACATTCATCAAGTTGATTTTCAAATTTAAGTGCATTTTGATATTCTCTGAATAGTTTAATTGTTTTTTGTGTTTCAAAAATTTCAGCATCAATATCTTGAATTTTATTATCAAGTATTTTAACAACTCTTTCAGCTTCACTTACTTCACAACAAACCGGATATTCGTCATAAAACTCGTTTGTCGGTGAACCTATTCTAAACACAGAACCAATGCTGATTCCTGATTGTTGAAGAACCGGAAGAATACCCCAAAGGGTTTGTTCAACAGCGTTATTTGTGGGAGCTACAATAAGAATTTTAGCATCTTTGTCTGCTTTTAAATATGACAGTACACAACGAGCAAGTACAAAACGAGTTTTACCGGTACCGGGAGCACCCCATACATAGGAAATAGGAGAAGCAAGAACACCTTCTACAGCTTTTGATTGTTCTTTGGAGGGCTTATCTTCAAGTTTGCTGTCTTCAACATAGGGTATATTATTTGTACTTGTAGGAAAACTAATACAATTACCATACCTTTGATAAAAAGAGCCGACATTCTTTACAAGAAATTTTAAATCAATAATAAGCTCTATATCGTTTGTTTCAGATGAACTGAGATATTTTTCAAGAGTCCTGTCTGGAATTATTCTTAAATATTTTTCTTTACGGTTAGTTTCTACAATTTGATATTCTTCTCTGGAAAATATGTTAGAACTTATTTTTATCTGCATCATATCAACATCAGATAAAGGTGCGTTTGTGTAAAGTCTGTAGTATGGATCGTATTTTGAAACACGCTCAACGCTGTACTTTATCAAAGAACCTTTATTCATACGCAGATAATCATAATATAATTCAGAACTGCGTATAGCCGCATCTCTAAAATTCACATCATCACCCCGAATATGTATTCAAAATTTAATATAAATAATATTCCCAACACGCTAGAAATCAGGCGTGTTTTTCTTTTATGTCTGAAAAATCGGGAGTTGTGTATTTTGCGTTGCCGATTAAATCTTCTGAATATTCAAGCAATTTTTCTTTTCCGCTATCATTAAGCAAATTGTAATTATGCAATAGCTTTTGTGTATCATCTTTGCTTTCTATTGGTTTGACATTCCTCTTAATTTCGGAAAATGTATCTAAGATATTTTCAACCTTATAGATTTCACACAACTTTAGAAGTAAATCGGCATCAGGTTGACTTCTGGCATTTTCCCAACCGCTCACGGTCTTTCCACTCTTTCCAATGATTTCACCGACTTCATCAGCGGTCATACCTTGTTCCGCTCTCAATCTTTTTAAGACTGAGGCAATATATTCTCTTGACATTGGGTTATCTCCTTATCTGAATTATCATTATAAATATATTGTATTTTCAGATGTCAAGATTGTCAAGACATAATTCTTAATTTCTAAGAAAATCATTTTAAAAAATGCTTGACAATCTTAAAAATTAAGGGTATATTATAGTTACAATCTTAGAAATTAAGAAAGGCGGTGACATAAATGATAAGACATAACATTCTCGACATTTTTAACGAACGAATTTATGAGTTAGGAATTAAGCAGAAGTACATTGCTGAGAAGATGAACATAACACAGGACAGGTTGTATAGAATCCCGCCGGCTCAGCCATGAAACAGGCACTTGCAATTATGTAAGTGCCTGTTTCAATTATAGTTACCTGTCGAGGGTTATGCTATTGCGTTGCAACGATATACATAAAAAAGAATGCAAAAGATAAATTTTTTAAAAATACTCTTGACCTAAAGTTAGCTTGAGGTTATATAATATAGCTAAAGAGAGATATCTCTGATTTATATTTAAAATTTATATGATAAGGAGCTCTGATTACGATGTATATTGAAAAAATAAACGGACCGCAGGATGTTAAGAAACTCAGTATTGATGAACTTAACGCTCTTGCATCGGAGATGCGTGACGCTTTACTTCACCGTGCAAGTGTTCACGGCGGTCACTTCGGCCCGAATTTCGGTATTGTAGAGGCAACAATTGCCCTTCATTATGTATTTGATTCACCACAAGACAAGTTTGTATTTGATGTTTCACACCAGTCATATCCGCATAAAATCCTCACAGGCAGAAAAGAGGCATATATTGCACAGGAGCATTACGATGATGTAACAGGTTATACAAGCCCCATAGAGAGCGAACACGATATTTTTACTGTCGGTCATACATCAACCTCTGTCAGCCTTGCCTGCGGACTTGCAAGAGGCAGAGATGTAACAAACGGCAAGGGCAATGTTATTGCACTCATCGGTGACGGCTCAATCAGCGGCGGTGAGGCTCTTGAAGGTTTTAATGTTGCCGGTGAAATGGATTCAAACCTGATTATTATAGCAAATGATAACCAAATGTCAATTGCAGAAAATCACGGCGGACTTTATAAAAATCTCAAACTTCTTCGTGATACAGACGGCAAGGCTGAATGTAACCTTTTCAAGTCAATGGGGCTTGATTATGTATATGTCAAGGACGGCAACAATATTGAAGAGCTTATCAAGGCTTTTAAGTCTGTAAAAGACATTGATCATCCTGTTGTTGTTCATATTAACACTCTTAAAGGTAAAGGTTATAAGCCTGCTGAAACCGACAAAGAAAGCTGGCATTGGTGTATGCCGTTTGATATTGAAACAGGCAAAACTACTGTTAATTTCCCTGATGAGGAGGACTACAGTTCAATTACAACAGTTTATCTTAGAAATAAGATGAAGTCTGACAAGTCAGTTGTGGCGATTACAGCCGGCACTCCCGCACTTTACGGCTTTACTCCTGATGAGAGAAAAGCATTCGGCAGACAGTTTCTTGATGTAGGCATCGCAGAACAGACAGCCGTTGCAATGGCATCTGCTATCGCAAAGAACGGCGGCAAGCCCGTATTCAATGTTTACAGCTCATTCATTCAGAGAACCTACGATCAGCTCTCACAGGACTTGTGCATTGACTCAAACTCTGCAACAATCCTTGTTCAGACTGCGTCGGTAAACGGTATGACGGATGTTACACACCTCGGAATTTTTGATATTCCCATGATTTCAAACATTCCTAACCTTGTTTATATCGCTCCGACAACTAAGGAAGATTACCTTGCAGTCCTCGACTGGAGCATTGAGCAGACAGATTACCCTGTTGCAATTCGTGTTCCCGTTGCAGAACTTGTTTCAACAGGCAAGCCTTGCACAAAGAATTTTGCAGAACTTAATAAATATGAAGTTGCTCAGCAGGGCGGTAAGATTGCCGTAATCGCACTCGGATCATTCTATGGAATGGGCGAACAGGCTGCAAAGCTTATTGAAGAAAAAACAGGCACAGCACCTACTCTTATCAATCCTTACTACATCACAGGTGTTGATACAGAGCTTCTTGAAAGCCTCAAGAAAAACCATGATGTCGTTGTAACACTCGAAGACGGTGTGCTTGACGGTGGCTTTGGTGAGAAGATTGCCCGTTTCTACGGTCCGTCAGATGTTAAGGTTATCAATTTCGGTCTTAAAAAGGAATTCCTTGACAGATATAATCCTGCCGATGTCCTCAAAGAAAACCGCCTCACACCCGAACAGATTGCAGAAGATGCAGTCGCTTTGATTTAAATAATTTAAAAATAACTATTCTAAACGAATTTTAGGAGTTAATATCAATGGTAAAACAGACAGCAGGAAGAGATAAACTCGGTGAGTTTGCACCGAAATTTGCAGAAATTAATGACGATGTGCTTTTCGGTGAAGTGTGGAGTAGGGAAGACAAACTTTCACTTCGTGACCGTTCACTTGTTACAGTTGTTGCACTTATGTCACAGGGACTTGTAGATTCTTCTTTTAAGTATCATCTTATGTCAGCCAAAAACAACGGCATTACAAAGGAAGAAATTGCAGAAATCATCACTCATTCCGCATTCTATGCAGGATGGTCAAAAGCTTGGGCAGCTTTCAATATGGCAAAAGAGGTTTGGACAGAAGAATAAAGAGCAGTTGCATATATATTTCTCTTGTGATACAATTAACTGTAGTTATTTTAAATCTTAATTTTTACAAAGGGAAATATTATGAGAAAGACTAAATTTATAATCACCTTGTTAATGGCTGTTCTGATGACTTTTTCATCAGCCTTTTGTGTAAGTGTATTTGCGGCGTCTTCGCCCGATGAGGCGGTGATTTCGGGCAATTATGACGGCATTGAGCCTATTCCCACAGAAAAGCCCGAGGACAAGCCCGTAAAGCACGGCAAGGGCTTTTCAAGCGGAGATTACGCCTTGTTCTATACTCAGACAACATTCCTTGCACTTCTTGCAGGATACCTGATTATCTTCAAAGTAAAGGGCACAAAGACAAAAGAGAAAATGCACGGAAGAAAACTTGACCGAAAGTGATTAAAAATCAAAAACAAAAAACGGATTGGCTTGCTGAAAACTTGTCAATCCGTTTTTTATTTCTGTATTTGCATTAAAACAGCCCGACCAAATTACGGTCGGGCTGATAATTTATGCGCTTTCAGCACTTAATTCTTTAGCTTTTTTCAAAGCAGCATCTTTTTGCTTTTTCTTTTTGATTACCTTGAGTCGGCTGAATTCCTCACGATCCTTTTCGTCAAGTGCGTCGGAAATGAACTTAACTGTTTCCTCAAAACGGGGAATCATAATGTTCTTGAGAGCGTTTGCTCTCTTCTGAGTTTTCTTGATTGAATCGGCAAGGCGGTAAACGCTGTTCTCAATCTCGGCAAGCTCAACTGTAAGATTTTTAACTTCGGTAAATTTCGTATAAACCTTATCAATTGCCGAATTTGTTGTGCGCAGACCATAGTGTAGGTAGTTATGGTCCTCTCGTTCCTCAATAGTGAGAATCGGAATTTCAACACCCATAACACTTCTTGAATCAAGCTTCAAGCCGTTCTCATAGGGAATAGCGTTAGAAATATCTTCACAAAAGCCGTTGGTAACATTTGCCGTTTGAAGTGCTGTGTAAGCCTCTGCATAAGCGTCATCAATTTTCTGCTGGATTGCGTTTGCATGGTCGATAAGCGTCATCATTTCTCTGATGAGAATGTTACGCTTTCTGTCCAACAGTTCATAGCCGTTTTTGGCGAGTGCAAGGGATTTCTTAGTATTCATAAGATTACCCTTGGTAGGTACTGTCTGTACTGCCATAAATGCTCACACTCCTTTCTTCAAACGATTATTTGTCACCCTTATAGTACTGATCAAGTAAAGCATCGTCGACACGGTCAAGTTCTGCTCTCGGCAATGTTGAAAGCAATTCCCAACCAAGGTCAAGACTCTGTTCAATACTTCTGTTTTCATTAAAGCCCTGATTAACGAACTTTGATTCAAACAATCTACCAAACTCAATGTACTTCTTATCAGTAGGAGAAAGCTCCTCTTCACCGATAACAGATGCAAGCGATCTTGCGTCAATTACCTTTGCATAAGAAGCGAAAAGCTGGTTTGCAAGAGGCTGGTGATCGGCTCTTGTATAACCCTCACCGATACCGTCCTTCATAAGACGGGAAAGGGAAGGAAGAACATTAACAGGCGGATACAATCCCTGTCCCTGAAGTGAACGGTCAAGAACAATCTGTCCCTCTGTAATGTAACCTGTAAGGTCGGGGATAGGATGAGTAATATCGTCGTTAGGCATTGTCAAAATCGGAATCTGTGTAACAGAACCGCTGTGACCTTTAATCATACCTGCACGCTCATAAAGTGATGCAAGGTCAGAATAAAGATAGCCGGGGTAACCCTTTCTGCCCGGAATTTCACCTTTTGATGACGAGAACTCACGAAGAGCCTCGGCATAAGATGTCATATCGGTCATAATAACGAGAATGTGCATATCAAGCTCAAATGCAAGATATTCAGCAATTGTAAGAGCACATCTCGGTGTAAGAGTTCTTTCAATGATAGGATCGTTTGAAAGGTTCAAAAGCATTACAACTCTTGAAAGTACGCCGCTTTCTTCAAAGCTCTTCTTAAAGTATTCTGCAACATCTTTTTGAACACCCATTGCTGCAAATACAACACCGAAGTTAGAGCTGTTTGCACCGCTGATTTTAGCCTGTCTTACAATCTGAACGGCAAGGTCATTATGTTTCATACCTGAGCCGGAGAAGATAGGCAACTTCTGACCTCTGATAAGAGTCATAAGCGTATCAATGGTTGAAATACCAGTGTTGATGTAGTTTTTAGGATAAACACGGGAAACAGGGTTGATAGGAGTACCGTTGATATTAGCCTTTTTAACAGGGAAAATATCTCCGAGTCCGTCAATAGGTTTGCCCGCACCGTCAAGTACACGGCCGATAATTTCAGGGGAAAGAGGCATCTCCATAGGATGACCTGTAAGTCTTGTTCTTGTGTTTTTAAGGCTGATTCTTCTTGTGCCCTCAAAAACCTGGACAACTATTCTTTCGCCCTCAATCTGAACGACACGACCTTGACGCATTGTACCGTTATCAAGACGAATGTCAACAATTTCCTCGTTGGAAACGCCCTTAACACCGTCCATAACTATAAGAGAGCCGTTAATTTCTTTAACGCCTACATAATCTATAATCATTATTGCGTTCCCTCCTTATTAAGAAATTGCAGCAAGCTTTTCGTCAATTTCCTTAATGTAATCGTCAAACATTTCAGGCTTGCTGTTAGGAATATCATACTTCATCTTTGTAAGCTTATCAAACAGACCAAGGTTAAGAATCTTGGAAAGCGGAATATTCTGAGCAACTATATCCTTAGCTTTGGCATGAAGATGAAGAATGGTTTTCATCATAAGCTTTTGCTTTTCAAGCGGAACATAAGTATCATCGGCATGGAAAGCGTTCTGTTGTAAGAAACCGACACGAATTACTCTTGCTGTTTCAATTACAAGCTTCTGGTCATCGGGGAGTACATCCGAACCGATAAGCTTTACGATTTCCATAAGTGAACTTTCTTCCTGTAAAAGTGCGCTTATTCTGTTTCTGTATTCAATAAAATCCTCACCGAGATTTTCCCTGAACCACGGATCAAGGTCGTTAAAATACTCGCTGTAGCTGTCCATCCAGTTAATGGCAGGATAATGTCTTGAATAAGCAAGAGCCTTATCAAGAGCCCAGAAACATCTTGTAAAACGCTTTGTGTTCTGTGTTACAGGCTCAGAGAAGTCTGAACCCTGCGGAGAAACCGCACCGATAAGCGTTACAGAACCTTCGCCGCCGCTGAGAACCTCAGCACGACCGCCACGCTCATAGAACTCGGCAAGTCTTGAAGGAAGGTACGCAGGGAAACCTTCTTCGGCAGGCATTTCCTCAAGTCGGCCTGAAATCTCACGGAGAGCCTCAGCCCAACGGGATGTTGAGTCAGCCATCATGGCAACATGATAACCCATATCTCTGTAATATTCGCCAAGAGTAATACCTGTGTAAATTGAAGCCTCACGAGCCGCAACAGGCATATTTGATGTGTTGGCGATAAGTACGGTTCTGTCGGTCATAGGACGCTGTGACTTTGGGTCAATAAGCTCTGAGAATTCCTCAAGAACCTGGCTCATCTCGTTGCCACGCTCACCGCAACCGACATAGATGATGATATCGGCGTCGCACCACTTTGCAAGCTGGTGCTGAGTCATTGTTTTACCTGTACCGAAACCGCCCGGAATAGCTGCTGTACCGCCCTTTGCGATAGGGAAGAGAGTATCAATAACTCTCTGACCCGTGATAAGCGGAACAGATGATGTAAGTCTTTCCTTAACAGGACGGGAAGTTCTGATTGGCCACTGCTGACAAAGGGTAAGGTTGTGCTCAACGCCTTCGTCATCCTTGATTACAACAACTGTATCAAAGAGCTTGTAGTCGCCGTTGGGATTAACCTTTACTACTTCACCCGAAAGCTCAGGCGGAACCATAAGTCTGTGTTCAATGATAGGAGTTTCGGGGAGAGTAGCGTAAATTTGACCGCCCTCAAGTTTGTCACCGACTTTGACCTTCATTGTAACATTCCACAGCTTCTTGTCATCAAGAGCAGAAACCGAAGAACCACGGTTAATAAACGCACCTGCTTCTTCTTCAATAGCCTTCAGCGGTCTTTCGATACCGTCAAAGATGTTATCAATAATACCGGGGCCGAGAAGAACATTCATAGGAGCACCGGTACCTTCAACGGGGTCGCCCGGTTTAAGTCCTGTTGTTTCCTCATAAACCTGAATAGTTGTGATGTCGTCTGTAATACCGATGATTTCACCGACAAGCTTTTGCTTGCCTACATGAACCATTTCCATCATCTCAAAGCTGTCGGTATTTTTTACGGTAACAACAGGTCCGTTTATTCCATATATAACATTGTTGTTTTCCATATTATTACCATCTCTTTCAAAAGAAATTAACAGTCAGCAAGATTAAAGCACACTCAGTCCGGAATTTTCAATAAACCATTCTTTCTGTGCATAGAGCTTGCTGTCAAGAGTTTCATCGGCAACAATATTCATTGCCTTGCAAAAGCCTTTGATTCCGCCGATTTTAATTGATTTGTCGGCAACAACCTCGGTGCTTCCTGCAAAAACTGCCTTGATTTTGTCTGAGTTCTTCATATCTCTTTCGTTGACATAAACAACACAGTCGTTGTCTGCAAAAAGCTTAGCAACTTCCTTTGCACTTTTTACAAGGCTGTTTGAGTAATCTGATGTTTTTGTGTATTCAACAAGCTTTTCTTCAGCCTTTTTAAATACGCTTTCAGTCATTTCAGCTCTCTCGAGAAACAGTTTTTTCTGACCTTCCTGAATTTTCTTTGCAAGAATACCCGTCTGTCTGTTTCTTGATTCTTCAAGTTTGTCCTTGATATATTTTTCGCTGTCATGTCTGCCTTTTTCGGTTGCCTCTTTCAGCTTTTCTTCTTTAAGCTGAGCAACCTCTGTCTGCATGGCACTTCTTTGTTCATCAGCATATTTTTTAATGGCTTTCAGAAAGTTATCTGTTTTGTTTTTGGAGTTTTCCATTAAAAATAACCTCCCTGAATAAATTCAGATATGTGATAATTACAGCTTTACGCCGATTGCGTCCTGAACATATTTTGTAATACTGTCCTTGGTTCTTCCGTTACCGTGACGGTCGGGAATTTCAACAATAAGCGGCTGTTTGCGGTTAAGCTTGAGATCATAAATAAGGTCGGGACAGAGCGAAACAAGTGTTTCCGTAATAAGAATAACTGCAATATCATCCCTGTTCACAGCCTTTTCAAGCTCACTGCGTACCTCATCCTCCTGATGAACAACTACGCCTTCAATACCTGCAAATCTCATACCCATTTTGGTATCGACATTATCACTTATAAGAAAAAATTTCATAATAATCAATCCTTAACGAAACTTAAATCGCTTAAATTATCTTGCAAAGATAAGAAGAATTGAAACGAGCATACCGTAAATAGCGATACCTTCACCAAGTACAACGAAGATGATTGCCTTACCGAATGCCTTAGGATCTTCACTTGTAGCACCGATAGCGGCAGGAGCAGCGTTACCAACGGCAATACCGCCGCCGATACATGAAAGACCTGTTGCAAGAGCGGCACCGATATATGCAAGACCGTCAGCCATACCCGATGTAGCTGCAGCGGCATCACCTGTAGCAGCACTTGCTACGATAGGGCATACCATGCAGAATGCAAATACAGCAGCGAATGAGCAAATCTGAGTAAGAACTGTTTTCTTTCTGTTCTTTCCATGCTCAAAAGCCTTTACTGCAAGAATTGCAGACGCACAAAGGAATACTACCGGAACAGCTAACATAATTAAATTGAATAACATAATAATACCTCCAAAAAATTATCAATCAATATTTAATTTAACAGGTTCGTAAGGTCTGCCTTCACCGGAATAGAAACGGCTGAACATCTCGTAATATTCAAGTCTTAACACCTGAATTGCAACAAGAAGCGCCTCAAGAACCATTACAAAAACATTACCAAAAACAACTACGGGCCAGTATGCTACTGCGGGAGCTGTTTGGGCAAGTACGAAAACAACCGTCATCATACCTGCGTGTACAAGAACGAATGCACCGACTCTTAAAAAGCTTACCGTGTTTGTAACATACTCAAGCAAAAATTCGATTGACTCGATAGCATGCTCAAGAATATATCCGCCCCAGCTTTCGGGCTGCCAGTCTTTTTCACCGGTAATAAGAAGTCCGAGAGGCTCACCAAAGAAGATGAGCAGATAGGGGAGAACGATAAGGCAAAGAATGTATGCAAGGGAAAATACCTGCAGACCCAATACGAGCTGTCCTGCAACACCGAAAATAATTGAACAGTAGAATACAAGACCTGCGCAACCGCTTGATCCGAACAAGGCTCTTCCCACATCTCCCTGCTTGAAGGAACTGTAAATATTAAGTCCCATAGCAACCACAACAAGCGAAATACCTATTGCAACAGCCGCAAGAAGAATCATTACAATTGAGCCTGATGACATTACTTCAATCGGTTTTTCATCAAGTCCGAAGAGTGCCTTGTAAAGAGGATCGAGGACATGCTCAAATCCGAACACACTTCCGAACACACAGCCGAATATCGCAGAAGAAATTCCGCACGGCACAAGAATCTTACCGATTTTCATTTTCCTGAGTTTCCACATAAGCGCACCGACAATTGATACACAAATGCCCTGACCGAGGTCAGCAAACATTATGCCGAATATAATGACATAAGTGATAGCGATAAAGAGTGACGGATCAATTTCGTTATATTTCGGAACACCGTACATCTCCGTGTAAAATTCAAACGGTTTTGCAAGGAAACAGTTTTTGAGTTTGACAGGCGGCGATTTTGCAATCTCCGTCTTGCCGTCTGAAAAATCTACATTGACGCTGGCAATTTTTTTGAGTCTGCGTCTGAGAGGCTTAGCGTCCTCTGTAGGAACCCAACCTACAATGATAAAGCTTTTGCTGTATTGCAATGCTTTTGTGCGGATTTTGGCATAAAGATTAAGCTCTTCAAGCTTAGAAAGATATTTACAGATTCTAACCTCATACTTGTCAACATAATCGTCAACTCGCTTCTGAGCTTCTTTAAGCTTTTCCTCAAGATGGGGAATAAGGCTCTCAAGTTTTTTCAGATGAATTCTCGGTGTGTCATTAACTCCGAGAACATCACATTTTTCAAAGTACAATCCTGAAAAGATTCTGTCAATTTCCTCGGTTTTGTCAATCGGAGCAAAATAAACGCCCCAATAATGTGATTTATCCTCGGAACAGACAATAAAATCCACATAAGGATTATCTTTATAGGCTGAAAGCTTTTCAAAGCTTTCCTTAGGCAATCTGCCAAAGCGTGAACTGATATACTTTAAGGTTAAAACCTTTTCAATTTCAACCCCAAGTCCGACAAAGTGTGTTGTTTCAACAAGATTTTCCTTTGCCTGCATCAACTGCTCTTCAACAAACAGCCTGTCATCTGCAAGAACTTCAATGTCGCTGTTTATCTGATTTGTAAACAGCTCAATTTCTTTAAAGGTCGGATTAAAGTCACTTACATCAACAAGATTAAACTTGCGTTTTGTAAGGCTTAATGTTGCTTTAAGAGTGTTAAGAGGTTCAGCATAGATGTTTTTTGATTGCAGATGTGTAAAATCCTTTGTGTTGCTGTAGAAAGATGAAACATCATCGGGATGGAACACACCTGATTCACCAAGTACCGATATTACATTATCAATATCCCTTGTAAGTCCGATAATGCTTACGGCCTGCATGGTTGAAACAGCCAAATTATAATCACCTCTTCTTGACAGTCAAATAATCATTTAATGAGCAATGACTGTGTAATTTTATTGTCAAGTTCATATCTTGTGCCCTCAATCAGAGTGACAATATTCATCAGCTCTGTTTCGGCAACAAAAATATATGAAATCATTACAACCGAAGGGTTGTTGGAAAAGTGCATATTTTTCTTTGCAAGTCTGTATTTTACTCTCGGTGAAATATCGCTTGCATAAACATATCCGATTTTATCAATCAATCTTCCGTTGTGCGTATTCTGCATAATTGAGAATATCTCGCCCGAAGATTCCGCCTTACACATCATGTCAACGGTCTTTTCGCTGAGATTTGTGTAATCAAGCAAGAGGTTTGCTTTGATATCATCGGGAGAAAGCTTATAATACTTTTTCAATCTCAGAATTCTCGAGAAAATATTATAATCGTTAATCGTAAAGAAAAAATTGATAAGCTCGTGCTTTTCCTGTCCTTTTGTTGTAGCTTTAATCAGTTTTGTCAGTTTTCCGAACACCAAGTTATACAGCTTGTTCTCAATGTCCGATATTGGAAGTCGATTTTTCTCATCAGGAGAAAATTGCTTGAGAATATCGTAGAATTGGGAGGACTGTGTGGCGTTCAGAAACTCTTCATAATTTTTTGCGTTGGCAAGCTTGTTAACATCTATTTCCGTATGCTTTGAAATATACCCCGGGAATTGATAGATGAACTTGTCAGTCGAGTTTGAACTGAGCAGGATAAGGAATCTTATAATCTGCTCAACCTCTAATGTCGAGATAATGTACGATGACAAACCCGAGCTTACGCTCGAATCGTATCTGCACAAAGAGTCAAATTCATAGAAAAGGTTTTGCCTCAAAAGAGCCTCAAGCCGTCCTCTGTGAATTTCACGCTCACTGACATCCGTCAGAGCCTTGGAGTAATGCGTATTATTTTTAAGATACGACATAATCTCTCCGACGCTCTGGCATGCAAGCAAACTCTGGTAATCCTTTTCGGTAAGTCTGTTGCCGAACTTTGACCTTGCTTTTGTCAGAACTGCAAACGAAGTTTTTGACATTATCCGCATACACCTCCTTGTAAACAGTAAATGGAATGTTACTGTGCAACCGTTCTTTTGACGATTTCGTCAACCCACTTGTCACAGTTGAGTTTAAAATCAGAATCAAGCTTGATATGCACTGAATTGTGCTTGCTCTGAATTTCCTCCCATTGCTGTTCGGCTTTCTTTGTTTCCTGAATGTCGTTGCGTTTCACAACCTCTTCAGCTTTTGCCATGAAGTCGTCATAAATCTTCTTCGTTTCGGCTTCAATAGTTTTGGAAAGTTCCTCTTTTTCTTCCAGAGTATCCTTTTCCATGGCTTTGGCTTCGTTGTCGGCATCAACGATTTTTTTAATCATATTCTCCACAATACCACCCCCGTGAAAAATTAGTTTTTAAGCGCCTGAAGCGGAGCCGGAATTCTTCCGCCACGCTTAATAAATGCCTCCGGTGAACCTTTCCTTACAGGCATAACGGGACCTCTGCCGAGCAGTCCGCCGAAATTAAGTTCTTCGCCTGCACTTTTTCCGATAGCCGGAATAAGTCTTACCGCAGTTGTTTTGGTATTTACCATACCAATTGCAGCCTCATCTGCAATGATTGCAGAGATAACCTCGGGAGTTATGTCACCGGGTACTACAATCATGTCAAGACCAACCGAACATACGGCTGTCATTGATTCAAGTTTTGTAATATCAAGGTAACCTTCAGTAGCGGCATGAATCATACCTGCATCCTCGGAAACGGGGATAAAAGCACCGCTCAGACCGCCGACATGGGAAGAAGCCATAACGCCGCCTTTTTTAACAGCGTCATTAAGAAGTGCAAGTGCAGCGGTTGTACCGTGGCATCCGCACACTTCAAGTCCCATCTCCTCAAGAATATATGCAACACTGTCACCGACAGCAGGTGTCGGGGCAAGTGAAAGGTCAACAATACCAAAGGGAACACAAAGTCGCTTGCTTGCTTCTCTTGCAACAAGCTGTCCCATACGGGTGATTTTGAATGCAGTTTTCTTAACCATATCTGCAATTTCCGTGATGTCTTTTCCTGCACCGTCTTTTGCAAGAGCGGCTCTTACAACGCCGGGACCCGATACACCGACATTGATAACAGTATCGGCTTCACCGACGCCGTGGAAAGCACCCGCCATAAACGGGTTGTCTTCGGGAGCGTTACAGAATACAACGAGCTTTGCGGCACCGATGCAGTTTCTGTCGGCTGTAACTTCTGCAGCCTGCTTAACGACCTTACCCATCATCTTAACAGCATCCATATTGATGCCGGCTTTTGTAGAACCGATATTTACGGATGAACAAACGAAATCGGTTTCGCTCAAGGCCTGTGGAATACTCTCAATAAGAGCGTAGTCACCGCTTGCAAAACCCTTCTGAACAAGAGCGGAATAACCGCCGATGAAGTTTACGCCGAGTTCCTTTGCGGCTTTGTCAAGAGTGTGGGCAAACTTGACAACATTCTTGCTCTGGCACGGAGCGGCTACCATACCGATAGGGGTAACTGAAATTCTTTTATGTATAATCGGAATACCAAATTCCTTCTGGATGTCTTCACCTGTTTTAACAAGGTCTTTTGCATTTCGACAGATTTTGTCATAAACCTTTGTGCAAGCCTTATCAATGTCCTCGTCAATGCAGTCAAGCAATGAAATACCCATTGTAATTGTTCTTACATCAAGGTTTTCATTGTCTATCATATTTATGGTTTCAAGTATATCTCTTGTTTCTAACATATTATGTATATCCTTTCAATTCGGTAGCACTGATCAAATTCTGTGCATGCTGTTAAAGATGTCCTCGTGCATAACATGAACCTTTGTATTTGTTGATTCTCCGACTGCTTTGAGGTTTGTACGGAGCTGCTCAAATCCGATGTTGGATTTGTCAATTTCAACAAGCATAATCATAGCAAACATATCCTGAAGAACACTCTGTGTTACTTCCACGATATTAACATCAGCCTTTGAACAGGCCTCTGAAACTTTTGCAAGGATTCCAACGCTGTCTTTACCGATTACTGTGATAACTGCCTTCATTTTTTACCTCCTGTTTATGCAGATTTTCGTTGGAATTCTGCATAAAACTGCTTTTCTTTATTTGTGCATATTATATAACTAATTTTTAATAAAGTAAAGTGCAATATTGAAAAAAATTTTTTCATATGTTATCATCTTTTTTGTGAGGTGTTTTACTAATGAAAATATGTGATATTCATACCCATTCAAGCAACTCTTTTGATGCTGAAAATACAGTTGAAGAAATGTGCAACAGTGCCTGTAACAAGGGACTTTTTGCACTTGCAATCACCGACCACTGCGAAGCTCCCGAGATTTTGCTCGGCTCTGAAAGTGAGTACGGAGATTTCAACAAATTAATTCCAAAATCGAATTATGAAACTTCGATTATGCAAGATAGATACAAGGGTAAAATCAAAATACTGAGAGGCATTGAACTCGGTGAGCCGATGCACAATGACGAATGTACAAAAAAAGCACTTTGTTTTGGAGATTTTGACATAATAATCGCATCCGTGCATAACCTGAGAAACAGACCGGATTTTTATTATATGGATTTCAAAAAAGAAGATGCACATATAATTCTCGATATGTACTTTGATGAACTTCTCGAAACCGCCTCTTTTGACAGCTTTTGTACTCTTGCACACCTTACATATCCGTTGAGATATATTAAGCGTGATACGGGCGTTATTCCGAATCTTTCACCGTACAGAGATAAGATTGACCTTATATACGAAACGCTTATTAAAAAGGATAAGGCTCTTGAAATTAATGTTTCGGGACTGTTTAAGGGACTCGGTGAAACTCTCCCTGCATTTGATGAAATTAAACGCTATCACGACCTTGGAGGCAAGTACATAACCCTCGGAAGTGACGCACATAATATAAATGATGTCGGCAGAGATATTGAAAAGGGGATAGAGCTTGCTTTTAAAGCCGGATTCAAATCATACTATATATATGAAAACTGTTGCCCTTATGAAATAACAATTGAATAACAAAGAATTAAAATAGTTCTTAAAAGCAAAAAGAGGATTTCGCACTGATATGATGTGAAATCCTCCTTGTTTTTTGAATCCAATATTTAACTGCAGCACATTATACTGCACTTTTCTGAAAATTGCAATACCTTTTTACAAAGTTTTTGCAAGATTTTTTATGTAATCCTTCAATAAATCTTTTGTTTCAGGGTGTTCAAGCCCAATTTCTATCTGAGCCTGCAAGATTCCGAATTTATTGCCCATATCGTATCTCTTGCCCTCAAACTCAACGGCTGTCATTCCTTTTGTTATTGCAATCTCTCTCATTGCGTCTGTAAGCTGAATTTCTCCGCCGATTCCGGGTTTTGTATTTTCGAGAATTTCGAAAATTTCAGCCGGGAGCACGCATCTGTCAAGAATCGAATAAAGTGAAAGAACTTCTTCGGGAGTCTGCGGCTTTTCCTTCATGTCCGTACAGGCAAAAACATTGTCGTGCATATGTTCAACTTTGAGCGAACCGTACTTGTGAATGTCTTTGGCGTCAACCTTTTTAACGCCTACAACTCCTTCACCGTATTCACCGTAATGATCGATGAGCTGTTTGATTGCAGGAACCTTGCCTGTAATAACGCCGTCACCGTACATAACGGCAAAAGGTTCATTGCCTACAAAAGATTTTGCTTTGAGAACGGCATGTCCAAGGCCTTTCATTTCTTTCTGTCTGATAAAAGAAATGTTTGCAAGGTTTGAAATATTTCTGACTGTTTCAAGAAATTCTGTTTTGCCGCTCTTTTCAAGCAGACTTTCAAGTTCGGGAGAAGCGTCAAAATGATCCTCCATAAGTCCTTTGCCACGGTTTGTGATGATGAGAATATCTGTAATTCCTGCCGCAACAGCCTCCTCAACTATGAACTGAATAGTTGGCTTGTCAACGATAGGATACATTTCTTTCGGCATATTTTTTGTTGCGGGAAGAACTCTTGTACCGAGTCCCGCCGCCGGGATAACCGCCTTTGTTATACGCATAATATTCCTTCTTTCTCATTAAACTTTTTACTTATTATGTTTCTATACATTTATTACGGTGTTTCTGTCATTTACATTAAGAACATCGGCAGATAATTGACAACAAGGAAAGCAAAAGCTACAGAAATAGCAATCGGGAGATTTACTCCGCCTTTTGTTTCGAGTGCCTCATTCAAAAGCTCTTTATTTGTTGTACTTTTTATCTTTTTAATTTTCTTAACAGAGTGATTGTAGTAACATTTATTTGCAATTAAACCGCTGATAACCATTACTATAAGTGAAACCGCATTTGCAAGCAGAGGAGAGAGAAACAGTAAAAACTCAGTCGGTGAAAGACCGAAAGAATTACCAAGCGAAAGCACCTGTCCGGATTGCTGAGCCTGTACTATGCCTGTGTAGATAGATTTCCAAGCGGGAAGCGATGAAATATAAGCAGAACCTACCATTGAACCGAGTACGAGAGCTGAGAACAATACGCCTAAGCCGTACATTTTTCGGTACAGAAAATATATTCCCGATAAAATAAATGCGGAAAAATTGAATCTGCTCTTTTTAAACTTATTAATAAAGCTGAAAATCCTCAGATAATAAGGGGTGTTCTTACCAATGAATTTTGCGGCTTCACCTGCAGTGATATCGTCAACAAGCGGTTCGTCGCTCTTCATTCCTGCCATAGGATCAAAAGCGGCAGCCATTTGCGGATTTGCCTGACCAAAAGGAACACCGAACGGCGGCATACCCTGATTCTGATTGAAATTCGGGTTTGGCTGACCGTTATTCTGATTCTGCTGAAAGTTCGGATTGTTTTTGTCATCACCGTAAAGCGGTGCGCCGCAGCTGCAGCAATAGAACATTTCTTTCGGATTTTCCGCTCCGCAGCGCTTGCAAAGAACTACACCGTCTTTAGCGTCCTGCTCTGCCTGTTGTTCGGCCTCTTCCAGCTGTTCCTTTTCAAAAGAAAAATCAGCACCGTGTTTGTCTGCAAAATGACAATGACCTTCTTTTTCATAACATTCTCTGTGATGCGGTGCGCCGCATTCAGGGCAGACTACAATATCGTCACCCTTTTTGAACTGTTTGTCACATACCGGACATTTGTATTCTGTAAATTCCATTATAAACCTCCAAAAGATACACGATATAGTGTACCTTTACATTTTAATTATAACAAATAGTATTGACAAATGCAACTTGTTTTTGTGTATAAGTTTACTTATGAATAAAATAGCTGTTTTTCTTTACTTTTGTGGATGTTTTTGCTATAATATTAAATTGTGAAAGAACAAACTATATTCAGAAAGGTACATGTTTATGGTACAGTTTGAGGAATTACTTTTAAAGCTTCAGGCTCTCAAGCCTGAAATAGACGATTTGTCCGATGCACTCGGTATGAAGGGCATGCTCTCGGAGATTCAACAGCTTGAACTCAAGGCAACCGAGCCGGGTTTTTGGGACGATGTGGAAAAATCACAAAAGGTTTTACAGCGTACGGGCTCTTTAAAGGGCAAGGTTGAGGCTTACGAAGGTCTTGTTGCCAAATACGAGGATACTCACGCTTTGATTGAACTTGCAAATGAGGAAGAGGACGAATCTCTTCTTGAAGAGGCAGAAAGCGAAGTTGAGGCTGTCAAGGAAAATCTTGAAAAACAGCGTTTGCAGACTTTGCTCACAGGCGAATATGATAAAAATAACGCAATTCTTACATTTCACGCAGGTTCGGGCGGAACAGAGGCTCAGGACTGGGCTGAAATGCTTTACAGAATGTACACCCGTTGGGCAGAGGCTCACGGCTTTAAGGTTAAAGAAGTTGACTACCTTGACGGCGATGAGGCAGGACTTAAAAGTGCCGTGCTTCTTGTTGAAGGTGAAAATGCTTACGGCTACTTGAAGAGCGAGGCAGGCGTTCACCGTCTTGTTCGTGTATCTCCGTTTGACTCGGCAGGCAGAAGACACACAAGCTTCTCATCTCTTGAGGTTATGCCGGAAATTGCAAAAGATACAGAGGTTCACATTCCGCCCGAAGATATTAAAATGGATGTTTACCGTGCCAGCGGTGCAGGCGGTCAGAAAGTCAACAAGACTTCATCTGCTGTTCGTCTTACTCATATTCCTACAGGTATCGTTGTTGCCAGTCAGGTTGAGCGCAGTCAGTATCAGAACCGTGATGTTGCTATGAATATGCTTATTTCAAAGCTCGTTGAAATCAAAGAGCGTGAGCATCTTGAAAAAATCGAGGACATCAAGGGTGTTCAAAAGGAAATTACCTGGGGTTCACAGATCCGAAGCTATGTATTCATGCCGTATACAATGGTAAAAGACCACAGAACAGGCTTTGAAACAGGTAACATTCAGGCTGTTATGGACGGCGATCTTGACGGCTTTATCAACGCATATTTAAAGTGTGCAAGTCTTGGCACACTTCAGAAATAAATTTCATATTATACGGAAAGGCTATGAATTAGTATGAAGTATTTAGTAATGCTCTGTGACGGTATGGCTGATGAGCCAAACGCACAGCTTGATAATTCAACTCCTATGGCAAAGGCTGTTAAGCCTTGTATGGATTACCTTGCCTCAAAGGGCGAGGTCGGAATGGTTAAAACCGTTGCCGAAGGACTCAAACCCGGCAGCGATGTTGCAAACCTTTCGGTTCTCGGTTATGAGCCTGCTGTTTATTACAGCGGTCGTTCTCCGCTTGAGGCGGCAAGTATCGGTATTGACCTTAAAGACACCGATGTAACATTAAGATGTAACCTTGTAACTCTGTCCGATGAAGAAAACTACGAGGACAAGTCTATGGTTGACTATTGTGCAGGCGACATTTCAACAGAAGAGGCAAGAGAGCTTATCAACTATGTTGAGGAAAAGCTTGGCAACGATATTTTCAAGTTCTATTCGGGTGTTGCATACCGTCATTGTCTTGTGTGGAAAAACGGCAATCCTCATCCGGGCGAACTCACACCTCCTCACGATATCTCAGGTCGTGTAATTAAAGAATACATTCCAAAGGGTGACGATACTGCCGCTCTCTATGATTTGATGAAGAAAAGCTATGATTTGCTCAAGAATCATCCTGTAAACAAGGCAAGAGTTGAAAAAGGACTTCGACCTGCCAATTCAATCTGGCTTTGGGGCGAGGGTACAAAGCCTGCTCTTGACAGCTTCTTCGGCAAGTTTGGCAAAAAGGGCAGTATGATTTCTGCTGTTGACCTTCTCAAAGGTATTGCAATTTGTGCCGGAATGAAGAGCGTTGATGTTGAGGGTGCAACAGGCTATATTGACACAAACTTTGACGGAAAGTGCAAAGCCGCCATTGATGAATTCAAAAACGGTGCGGATTTTGTATATATCCATGTTGAAGCTCCCGATGAATGCGGTCACAGAGGAGAGATTGAAAATAAAGTAAAGGCTATTGAACTCATTGATGAGCATATTCTCAAGCCCGTAACCGATTTTCTCAGAACTTTTGATGATTTTGCTGTACTCGTATGTCCAGATCATCCCACACCGCTTTCTATCCGCACACACACTTCAAATCCTGTTCCTTATCTTATCTATGACAGCAAGAACGAAGTTGACAGCGGCGTAAGCAAATTCTGTGAAGAAGAGGCTAAAAAGACAGGCAACTATATTGAAAAAGGTTTCACAATGATGGATTACTTCCTTTCTAAATAATTTTTTGCTCTGTACTACATAATAAACCAAAAAAATAACATCCTTGCAGATATAATGAAATTAAAAATCTGTAAGGATGTTTTTATGTTGTGTTTGTTCATTATCATAACAATAATGAGTGTGATTACCCTGTTTGTAATTGCGTTTTCTTATGCAGTAAAATTACTTATCGGAATAATAATTAAACTTATACGCAAAAATGATTTAGATAAGTTTTAATGCTTCAACAAGAGCCTTTGAAAGCTGATCGGGGCAGGATGTGCCTCTGCCACGGCAGTCAATGCCTTTTAATCTGTCAACAGCGTCTTTTGCGTCCATACCTTTAACAAGCATACAAATACCCTGAGTGTTGCCTGAACAGCCGCCCACAAACTCACAGCTTGTGATTTTACCGTTGTCATCAAGTTCAAGATTAATCTGTCTGGAGCAAACTCCCGTAGGAAAATATGAATATTTCATTGCGATACCTCTTTTCATAATTTGAAATCATATTATCACAGAAACAGAAAAAAATCCAGATAATTTTATTTTTTTGTTTTTAAAATTGAAAATCTATGTTATAATTTAAATACAGATTGCACTTTGTTACAAACTTTGCTCCCTGTTATGAAAGCAGAGCGTTGTTCTGATTAAAATCCAAGTGCAGATGTTCCACAGCTCTGAGAGAATGGAACTATTATAAATATTGTAACAGACATTTACAAAAAGCAAATCACAGAAAGTAGGATATAATGTCAATTAATATAGATTTGGGAGCATGGAACTCAATTTTTGCAGTTCCCTCCAAAGTAGTCGATGAAGGATTAAAATTTTCTGACGGCGTAAAGCTTAAAGTCCTTTTGTTTGTCCTTCGTAATGCCGGTCGTTCCGTTGACGACACAGAAATTTCAAAGGCAACAGGTGTCAATGTAACCGATATTCCCGAGGCGCTTGACTATTGGGTTAGTATTGGTGTATTTAATCGAATTGAAAATACCTTGACTCCCGTAAAAAATAACGAGGAATTTGTTCCTGCACCGCAAACTTCCGTTCAAACGGAACAGACACCGCAGCCTGTTCAGACTGTTTTACAGCCACAACAGATAGTGCCACAGCCTGTTCAAGCGGTTCAAGAGCCTGTAAAACAGGAAACAGAACAGTCACCAAAGGAAAACGCAGAAGAACCGCAAAAACATTTTACGGCTACAAGACCGCAAAAGCCTGATTTTGTATTTACGGCACAAAGACTTGCAGTTGATGAAGAATTAAAAATGCTTGTTGAAGAAACGCAGACAACACTCGGAAAGGTTCTTTCAAATTCCGATATTGCAACTCTGCTTATGCTCAAGGATACCTGCGGACTTCCGCTTGATGTTATCTTTATGCTTATACATTATTGTGCAAGCATTGATAAGGGCAATATAAGAACGATTGAAAATATCGGTATTCAATGGGCAAATGACGGTGTTTATTCGCTCGAGGCGGCTGATAACAAGATTAAGCAGATTCAAAAAACAACGGCAAACTTTTCAATTGTTTCAAAAGCATTCGGACTTAAAAATGTCGGTTCTCCTACAAAGAAACAGCTTGAATACGGTGACAAGTGGGTAAGCGAGTGGAAGTTTTCGCCCGAAATGCTCAGAGAGGCGTATGAAAGATGCGTTGATACAAAGGGAACAATGAATCTTCGCTACATTGACGGAATCTTAAAGCGTTGGAATGCAAGCAATCTGCACACGCTTGACGAACTTCATAAGTATGAAAAATCAGCGTCAAAGCCGTCGCAGAAACAGTCGTCATCTTATGATATTAATGAACTCGACAAATTTAATTCACTTGATAATTTTTAATTAAGAGGTTGGTATGGGATACAGCAATAGTGTTTATAAGGCTGCTTCGGACACATTACATGAACGCAGACTTAACGCCGAAAAGGCAGCGGAAAGAAGAAAAGAAGAGGTTTATAAAAAATTCCCCCGTGTGAAAGAACTTGAAAAACAGATTTCCGTGGGCGGAATCAAAACAGCCCGAGCAGTTCTTGCGGGCGGAGATGTGAAGGACGCCGTTTCAAAGCTTCGTGATCAGAATCTTGCAATGCAGGCAGAGGTCAGGAAAATCCTTACAGATAACGGTTATCCCGAAAATTATTTTGAACCCGATTATTTTTGTAAGAAATGTAATGACAAGGGCTATTGTGACATAAACGGCAAAACTGTCAGATGTTCATGCATGAAGTCTGCACTCATAGCCTGTGCATGTGCCGAGCTTAACAGAAACGCTCCGCTGTCACTTTCTACATTTGAAAGCTTTAATCTTGAATATTATGACAAGACTGTTGATCCAAAGCTTAAGGTATCTCCTTACGACCATATGAGCAGAGTTTTAAGATATTGTCAGAATTATGCCGACAACTTTAACTCACATTCGGAAAGTATACTTATGAAAGGTGCAACCGGACTCGGCAAAACTCATCTGTCGCTTGCAATTGCAAACGAGGCAATAAAGAGGGGATACGGTGTAATTTATGCGTCTGCTCCGCAACTTGTTTCAAAGCTTGAAAAAATATATTTTTCAAACAAGGAAGATGATTCAACATTCGATATGCTTGTTGAATGCGACTTACTTATTATAGATGACCTCGGAACGGAATTTCATTCTCAGTTTTCCGTATCACAGCTTTACAACATTTTTAACTCAAGGATGTTGTCAAACAAGCCCGTAATTATAAATACAAATCTGACAATAAGAGATTTGCAGGAGAATTATACTGACAGATTTGTTTCAAGAATCTGCGGAAATGCCCGTCAGCTTGATTTTTTGGGCAGAGATATAAGGATCAGACGAAAATAATTTTAAAATATTTTCGTCAAAAATCCTGTTGCTGTCGGCTGTTTTGAAGGTCTGAAAACTTTTTTGAAAAAATTTTAAAAAAAGTATTGACTTTTTGAACGATATGTCTTATAATTCATATCGTTGCAAGTTCGGTAGCAATTACATCTTGTGGAATAGTGTAACGGTAGCACGACAGACTCTGACTCTGTTTGTTGGGGTTCGAATCCCTATTCCACAGCCACAGCCCCGAAGTTATTCGGGGCTCTTTTATTTCGAGGTGTAGCGCAGTTTGGTAGCGCACATCGTTCGGGACGATGGGGTCGCAAGTTCGAATCTTGTCACCTCGACCAGTTTGGCGCCGTACTTTTTTAAGTTCGGCGCATTTTCTTTTTAAAAAAATTTGGAGGTAATTTTATGAAAAAAGTAATTTCGCTTGCAGTTGCTCTTGTTCTTTGCCTTTCGATATTTGCAGGTTGCGGTGCAAAGGAAGTTAATCTTGCTGATCTTATGGATAAGATGAATTCCGAGTACAGCGTAGATGCAACAAAGTATGAAACAAAGGATGATATGTACAAATATTACAATATCAATGCCGACGATATCAAGCAGTTTGCCGCCGAGGTCGGTAAGTCTGATACAGACAGCAAAAATACAGAGGTAGTTCTTGTTGAGGCAACTGATTCGGATGCTGCTTCAAGAGTTGAAACTGCTCTTACAAACCGCTATAATTCAATTTTCCAGCAGAACGCTTCCTATTCGGCAGAAGAGCTTGATATGGTGAAAAATTGTAAGGTTACAAAAGACGGTAACTTTGTTACAATGATTATCGGTGAAAAGGCATCCGATATGCTTACAATGTTTAATGACAGCATTAAATAATTCATTTAAAATTTACTGAGGGCGAACATCGTTCGCCCCTTTCTTTTGCAATATTTTAAGGCAGGTTAAAAATGGTACAGACTGAGATTCAAAAAAACTTTTCACATATGAATGATATGCAGAAACAGGCTGTTTTCTGCACAGAAGGACCTTTGCTCATACTTGCAGGTGCCGGTTCGGGCAAAACAACTGTTCTTGTTAACAGAATAGCCTACATTTTGCAGTGCGAGCTTTGTAAACCATGGCAGATACTTGCCATTACTTTTACCAATAAAGCCGCAGGAGAGCTTAAAGAACGAATCTGTGCGGCAGTTCCCGAGGGCGGTGCCGACATCTGGGCGGCTACCTTTCATTCAACCTGTGCAAGAATCCTTCGCAGATACGGCGACAGAATCGGTTATACAAGTCATTTCACGGTTTACGGGACTGACGATCAGAAAAAACTCGTCAAGGATATTTTAAAGCAACTCAATATTGCCGAAAAAACTTTGCCTGTAAAATCAATCCTCTCCGAAATTTCAAAGGCTAAGGATAAAATGCTTACTCCCGAAGAAATGCGTAAGGAGGCTGAATTTGACAGCAGAAAAGCACAGATTGCAAAGGTTTATGAAATCTATCAGACAAAGCTTAAAACAGCCGACGCAATGGATTTTGACGATATGCTTTGCAATACCGTAAAGCTTTTTGAAACAGCACCCGATATACTTGATTATTACAGAAATCAGTTCAAGTACATCATGGTCGATGAGTATCAGGATACTAACAAGGTGCAGTATAAGTTTGTAAGCCTGCTTGCAAGCAAATACGGAAACATCTGCGTTGTCGGTGATGATGACCAGAGTATCTACAAATTCCGTGGCGCTACAATCGAAAATATTCTTTCTTTTGAGAATACATTTAAGAACGCAAAGATGATTCGTCTTGAACAGAATTACAGAAGTACACAGAATATCCTCAATGCCGCTAACGAGGTCATCTCAAATAACACAATGCGTAAGGGTAAAACTTTGTGGACCGAAAACGGTCAGGGCGAAAAAATTAAGGTACATACAGCCGAGAATGAGCGTGACGAGGCTAATTTCATTGCTCAGACTATTCTTGACGGTGTAGCCGACGGAAGAAAATATTCCGACTATGCAATTCTTTACAGAATGAATGCCCAGTCAAACGCAATTGAGCAGGCTTTGTCACGAAGCGGTGTTCCGCACCGTGTAATCGGCGGTCACAGATTCTATGACCGTGAAGAAATTCGTGATATGGTTGCATACCTTCAGGTTATAAATAATCCTCATGATGATGTCAGACTTTCAAGAATTATCAATGTTCCTAAAAGGGGAATAGGTGCGACAACCGTTTCCCATGCCGCAGACATTGCCGCAGGACTCGGCGAAAGCATTTACGATGTAATCAAGGAGGCGGAAAATTATCCGCAGCTTTCTCGTGCCTCTGCAAAGCTCAAAGCTTTTGTTGCACTTATTGACGGACTTATTGAAGCCGAGCAGAGTGGCGAATATTCTCTTGCAGAATTATATAACCTTGTGATTGAACACACATCATACGAACAGTATCTTAAAACCGAAAAGGACAACCCTGAAGTTCGTATTGAAAACATTGAAGAACTTTCTTCAAATATCGTCAAGTTTGAAGAGGACTACGGCGATGAGGCAGACCTCTCTGCATTTCTTGAAGAAATTTCTCTCCAGACCGATATTGATAACTACGATGCAGATGCAGATACCTGCGTAATGATGACATTACATTCGGCAAAGGGACTTGAATTTCCTGTTGTATTCATCGCAGGCATGGAAGAAGGAATGTTCCCGTCCGTTGCAACAATGATGAATCCCGATGAACTCAACGAAGAAAGGCGACTTGCCTATGTCGGAATTACAAGAGCAAAGGAAATTCTCTATTTCACAAAAACAAATTCGAGAATGCTGTTCGGATCAACAAGCTATAATAAGGGCTCAAGATTCTTAAACGAAATTCCAGATAATCTTCTTGAATACAGCGGCGGAAGAAAGCAGATGTTCACACAGGCGACTTCCGGGTTTGCCTCGGGAACGGGTGAAAAAGTTTCCGTCGGCAAATCGTCGGGTAGCTCATATTCACCGAATAAATCATTTGGATTTACAAAACCTCCTGTTAAGAGCGGTGCTGTATTCAATGTAGGAGATTGTGTTCAGCACAAGGTGTTTGGCAAGGGTATGGTAATGAAAGCCGAGAAAATGGGCAATGATACTATGCTTGAAATCGCCTTTGATAAAGCCGGCACAAAAACTCTTATGGCGAACTATTGCAGTAATATGAAAAAAATCTGAGGTGATTAAAGTGCTTATATCATCAAAAAAGGTTCTGTGTCTTGCAATTTCTGCGTTGACAGCTTTTTCTGTGTGCCTTACAGGCTGCGGAAAGGACACGCAGTCTTCTGTATCTGCTACAGAGAAAACAACTGCCGTGGTTGCTTCACAGCCTGTAACAAAGGCGGCAACCTCCGATGAGCAGACACAAGAACCCACATGGAACTATTCCGAACTCAAAAGAAAATCTTCCGATATTTCCGAAAATCTTGACGCAATAATAACCGATAACAAATTCAGGGGAACGGTTTATGTCAAAATCGGAAATGCTCTTGAGTATATCGGTACTAACGGATTTTCCGACAAGGACAGGCACACAAAGAATTCTACGGACACATGCTTTAGAATTGCTTCGCTCACAAAGCAGTTTACTGCTGTTGCGGTTATGCAGCTTGTTGAGGAGAGAAAGCTTTCACTTGATGATACAATCGACAAATATTTTCCGTCATATAAATACGGCAAAAAAATCACCGTTAAAAACCTGCTTACAATGACAGCGGGCATAAAGGATTACATCAACAAAGACGGCGATACCAATACTTATGCATACAACGAATCTCAGCTTGAATATAAGGTTTCAGCCGAAAATTCCGCAAAGAAAAATAAAAAAGCCGTAATGGACTGGATACTTGATCAGGAACTTAATTTTGAACCCGATGAGAAGTATATGTACTCAAACAGCGCATATTTTCTTCTCGGTGATATCATCGAACAGGTTAGCAAAACCTCGTACGAAAAATATATTAAAGAGAATATTCTTAAACCGTCGGGAATGATGAACACAGGCTTTGAGGGCACTGATAAGCTCGCTGTAGGATATCAGGATATTTACGATAATGCGTGGACTCTATACCCGGGTGTAGGATATTCTGCAACAAGTTTAATTTCAAATGTTCCCGACTTACTCAAATGGGTTGACGCTCTTTGTACAAACAAGCTCATTTCGGAAAAATCTTTTAAAGAAATGACAACGCCGTACAAGGGTAACTACGGTTACGGCTTTGTTGTGTCAAAAGACAGCAATATGATTTCTCACACAGGAAAAATCGACAAGTATAATGCCGCTCTCGCTTTTACAAAAGACGAAAATCAAATTTATATAGCACTTTCAAACTATTCAAACAGCAGTCCGATTAATCTGTTTAATAACATTCAGAAAACACTTGCCCCGTTTTACGGTTAATTTTCGGCTGTTAATCACCAAAAATCAAAACCTCCATAAAATGTATTGTTACAGTGCATTAATTGAACTGTCAATACTTTTACGGAGGTTATTTTTATGTCAGATGTACCTTTCTGTTCCTCGGAAAATGCATGCACCGAAGGCGGCGAGCAAACTAACGGTTGTGAACCTGTTTGTATCAATGTTTCACGAATCTATGACAGTTGCGGAGCAAAAGATTGCCTTTCGAATCTTCCTGTTATGTTTACCGAAGCAAACCAGAAAATTATTGATGGGGCTTGTTCCGTAAAGATAAGTAATGTGCGCATAATTACATCTACGGTAGATGTTGAGCCTGTTGCATTCCATCGTGGCTTTTATTCGGTTGATATGATGTACTATTTTGCCGTCACCGTTGAAGCCTATACAGCCGCAGGTGCGATTCCCGAAACTGTCACAGGTCTTGCAATGTACGGCAAAAGAGTTGTGCTTTACGGCGGTGAAGGCTGTGTAAAGTCATTCTCCAGTGACAAAGATGTTGTTTGCGATACATCAGATTCGGATTGTCCGTGCAAATATCCCTATTGCCTGCCGAGAGCAACGGTTCAAATTTCAAATCCAATGGCATTGTCTGCAAATCTACAGGATTACAATAATGCGAATCCGATAACTGTTTGCAGAACATTTCCAAATTGCGTTATTGATTACCTTGACGGAGAACCTGCACAGCCTGAGACACAGCGAGTGCTTGTTACAATCGGTATTTTTACGATTACAAGGCTTGAAAGAGATGTACAGATTATGATTCCGTCCTATGATTTTTGTGTTCCCCGCAAGGAATGTCCGTCAGCGCCCGATGATCCGTGCGAAGTTTTCAGTAAAATTGATTTTCCAACAGACTCATTCTTCCCGCCGAACGCAATACACCGTGGCGACCGTGACTCTTCTCATACATCTTCTTTTAAATGCGGTTGTGAAAACTGATTATACAGAAAAACGGGGCTGATTTCAGTCCCGTTTTGTTATGCTATTTTGAAATTGTTTCATAAAGTAATTTTATTCCGCTTTCAATTTTTACATCTTTTATTCCCGAAAAGCTTAACACAATCATATTTTCGGCTTTGTTGAACTGCATAGTTTTAATTAATGCGTCGTCAATTTTCTTTATAACAGAATCGTCAATCGTTTTATCCTTAAAAATCAGCGAAACATAAAGCGAAGTTTCGTTAAACACAATTTTAACGGATGTTCCGAAATATTTCTTTATGTTTGAAAGCATAAGGCTGCTTTTTTCAAGATAAATTCTTCTTGCTTTTCTCAGATGAACATCAAGCTTACCGTTATTAATATACTTTGCAAGGGCAATTTGTTCTGTTTTTGATGCTGTCTGATTTGTGTATTTTTTAATTTTGTTGTATTCATCGGTGAGCTTTTGCGGAAGAACCATATAACTGATTCTGACAGAGGGAAGAAGTATCTTTGAAAAAGAGCCGAGATAAACCGTGTTTTCGGTATCATAATTCTGTACGCACGGCATAGGGTGCGTACTATATCGAAGCTCACCGTTGTAATCGTCCTCAATAATCAAAACATTATTTTCTTTTGCCCATTTGATTATCTCAAGTCTGCGTGTAACAGGCATTGTAATGTTGCTGTTTACGGTAAAATTAGGATTTATAAGAATTATATCGGGCTTGATTTCTTCAAGTGAATCAATACAGGCTCCGTATTTATCACATCTGAAATATTTGATGTCATAACCGTGACTGTTGAACACATATTCACTCTGAATGTAGCTGTAATCCGCAAGTGCGATTTTCTTATTATTGCCGAGAAGTGAACAGAGTATGTGCAAAAGCGTCTGAGTACCTGCTCCGACGATAATATTTTCGTATGAGGTGTTTACACTCCGTGTGCCGAGGCTGTATTTTTGCAGAGCATTTCTCAGAATTTCTTCACCCTGTTCTTCACCGTAGGAAGTGAGCAGATAGTTTTGATTTAAAACTTCTTTAACATATTTTTTCCATTCGTTTATGTTGATTATACCGTCATCAATGCTTTTACTGCTGAAATCATATTCATAGTATCTTTTTGTTTTGTTGATGTTTGAAAACATTTTATCGCTTTTTGACGGTGTACCGCTGAACTGTGCCTCAACATAATATCCGCTTCTGGGCCTGTTTGATATATATCCCTCTGCACACAACTGTTCATACGCTCCGTTGACAGTAATTTTTGAAACATCAAGGTCGGTACTCAATCGCCTTATTGACGGAAGCTTTGTTCCTTTTTTCAAACTTCCCGTTTCAATTGATTTTCTGACTGACATATAAATCTGCCTGTAAAGCGGAGTTTTATCTTTTTTATTGATAATTATAAAATCGTACAGCATAACATCACCTACCGTATTTTAACATTTTGAAAATATTATTGCAATATCAGTGTATTACGGTTGAAATTATTTCCGTTAAAATGTATAATTATATGGTATGGCATAAATTCACTGAAATGGCATAAAATACTAATTGCAGAGGGGATTTTACAATGAATGCTATGGCTGATAAATTTTTTGACAGTATAAAAGGGAAAAAAGTTACTTTTATCGGAATCGGTACAAGCAATCTTCCGCTTATAAAACTTTTTGTTGAAAAGGGTGCAAAAGTTACTGCTTGCGATAAGAAGAATTTTGAAGATTTGGGACAGAACGGTATTAAGGCTAAAGAGTACGGTGCAGAACTTTTACTCGGCGAAAATTATCTTTCCGAGATTGATGCCGATATCGTTTTCAGAAGTCCCGGCACACCTTTTTATAAGGATGAGCTTGTTGCACTTCGTAACAAGGGTGTTGTTCTTACATCCGAAATGGAAGTTTTCTTCGACCTTTGCCCGTGCAGGATTATTGCTGTGACAGGTTCTGACGGCAAAACAACCACAACAACGATTATTTCTGAATTTTTAAAGGCGGCAGGTCTTAATGTACACCTCGGAGGTAATATCGGCAAGCCGCTTCTTCCTGAGATTGAAAGCGTAAATGACGATGACTGTGCAGTAGTTGAGCTTTCAAGTTTTCAGCTTATCTCTATGAGAAAGAGTCCGGATATTGCCGTGGTAACAAACCTTGCTCCTAACCATCTTGATATACACAAGGATATGCAGGAGTACATTGATTCAAAGAAAAATATCATTCTTCATCAGAATGCTTTTTCAAAGGCTGTTCTCAACCTTGATAATGAGATTACAAACGGTTTTTCCGACAGCGTAAGAGGTCAGCTCGCAAAGTTCTCCGTAAAAGAAAATGTTTTAAACGGCGCTTTCCTTGACGGCGATACAATCTGCTATAATGACTACGGAAAAATTACCCGTATTATGAACATTCATGACATCAAAATTCCCGGTATGCATAATGTAGAAAATTATCTTGCCGCTATTTCAGCCGTGTGGGGACTTGTTGATGCAGAAACAATGACAGCCGTTGCAAAGACTTTTGGCGGTGTTGCTCACCGTGCAGAGTTTGTAAGAGAGGTTGACGGTGTTAAGTATTACAACGATTCAATTGCGTCAAGTCCTACAAGAACCGCACTTGGCACACTTTCACTTTACAAGCAGAAAATCTGCATTATTGCAGGCGGATATGACAAGCATATTCCTTATGAGCCGCTCGGACCCGTAATCAACGATAAAGTAAAACTCCTTATTCTTCTCGGTGATACTGCCCCGAAAATTGAAAAAGCCGTTAAAGAGGCTTCAAACTATGATGCAGATGAAATTGAAATCGTCAATGTAACAAATATGGAAGAGGCTGTAGCTGTTGCCCGTGAGCGTTCAACAAAGGGAGATATTGTTTCGCTTTCACCCGCAAGTGCAAGCTTCGGACTTTACAAGAATTTTGAAGAAAGAGGTAATCACTTCAAGTCAATTGTCAACGCTTTGAAGTAAGATATACAATGAACACAAAAGAACTTATTTTTGAACTCTGCTGTGCAATGGGTGTGTCGGGCAGGGAAGAACCCGCTTTGTCTGTTGCCGAAAAGTTTTTATCGGATTACACTGATGACATAAAGATATCAAACGGCAGTCTTATGGCTGTTTGCGGTAACAAAAATTCAGATAAAACCATATTGCTTGACGCTCACATTGACCGCATAGGATTTATGGTTACCGAAATAAATGAAAACGGATTTGTAAAAGTTTCTCCGTGCGGAGGAATTGACGCAAGAACTCTTGCCGATACTCTGATTTGTCTGCAGAACAATCCTGATGTAACAGGTGTTGTATGCTGTATGCCTCCTCATCTTTCCGACGGAAAAGAGGACAAGGCTATGCCAACCGACAAAATCTGGGTTGATTTCGGTCTGCCGTATGATGAAGTTAATAAACTCATTTCATTCGGTGATATGCTGACATTTGCCTCAAAGCCAGCAAATCTTTTGAACGGCAGAATTGTTGCGCCTTGCCTTGATAACAGATGCGGTGTTGCATCACTTGTTAAGTGTGCAGAGTTATTGAAAGACAATGAAACAGATTATAAAGTAATTATCCTTTTAAGCTCTCAGGAAGAAACATTTGGCACAGGCGCTAAAACAGGTGCTTTTACAGTTGAAGCAGACGAGTCAATTGTTGTTGATGTAAGCTTTGCATCTCAGCCGGATGTTTCGGGATTCTATTCTACGGTTGAACTCGACAAAGGACCAATGATTTGCATTTCTTCAATTCTCAACAAAGAAATGAGCAAATCGCTTGAAAGCGTTGCAAAGAATAAAAATATACCGTATCAGCTTGAACCGATAGCAGGCAGAACAGGTACAAATGCCGACCATATTTCAATCAGCGGAAAAGGTGTAAAAACTGCTGTTGTATCAATCCCACAGCGATATATGCATACACAGAATGAAGTTATTTCTGTAGCTGATGTTGACAATACGGCAAAGCTTATTGCCGAATACATTAAATGCGGAGGTGCTTTCAATGATTGACATAAAATTGCTTGAACAGCTTTGCCTTTGCAACGGTATTTCGGGTGATGAGGGGAATGTTCGCAATCTTATAATTAACGAGATTAAAGACTGTGCCGATGATATTAAAACAGATAATCTCGGCAACCTTATTGTGTTTAAAAAGGGAAAAAAGTCTGCAAAAAGCAAACTTATGGTGTCGGCACATATGGATGAAGTAGGTCTTATGGTAACGGATATAACATCTGACGGTTACCTTAAATTTGACGAGGTCGGCGGAATTGACAGAAGAGTTCTTCCCGGTAAGCGTGTATGTGTTGGCAGAAACGGTCTTAACGGTGTAATCGGTGTGAAACCGATTCATCTTACAAACGGTGATGAAAAAACTGCTGTTCCGAAAATGAGTGATATGTACATTGATATTGGTGCCGAAAGCAGGGAAGATGCGCTTAAATATGTAAACTACGGTGACGGCATTAATTTTGAGGGCGATTTTAAGATTAACGGCAAAACTGTTGTTACAAAGGCACTTGACGACCGTTTCGGCTGCTATGTGCTTATTAATCTTATAAAATCCGAACCCGAATATGATATGTATTTTACATTTGTTGTTCAGGAAGAAGTGGGATTGCGTGGTGCAAGACCTGCGGCTTTTACGGTTAATCCTGATTTTGCTCTTGTTATTGAAAGCACAACTGCCGCTGATGTTGCAGAGGTTGATGCATCTCATCAGGTATGCAATTTGTCAAAAGGCGCAACGGTTACCGTAATGGATAGGGCGACAGTTTATGATAAAGAAATGATAAGTGCCGCTTTTGAACTTGCCGAAAAGAATAACATAGCTGTTCAGTATAAGAGAGCAGTTGCAGGCGGTAATGATTCGGGTGCAATTCATCAGAGCAGAGGCGGAGTGAGAACTCTTGCGGTATCACTTCCGTCAAGGTATATTCATGCTCCTTCAACTGCGGCAAATCTTGATGATTGCGAAAGCGTTTTAAAACTTGCAAAAGTATTGTCCGATTATATTGCGGGCGGAAATTTAGCGAAAGGAAAGACGGTCTGAATGATAGTAACCGCCAATGAAAATTATATAAATGTAATTATGAACCTGTCGGTGGAAGATCCGTTTGCGTGCAGAATAATTTCTCAGTACAACAGTTACGATTCATCGCTTGCTTTTGTTGACTACTGGACGATAATTGACGATAAAACAGATGAGTGCACAGGTGCAATTTCCCGATGCGGAACAAACTTCATTTTATTTCTCACAGATAAAACAAATCTTGAAGAAGTTTCGTCATTTATGCGTGTTGCGGGTGCGTCAAGTGCAATATGCAGCGGAGATTTTAACCTTAATTTATACGGCAGTAAATCCGTTTCGGGTGTTATTCTGAAAAAATCAGAACCGTTTCAAAATGTTGACGAAAGTATAAATTTTGATGTTCCCGATATTAAAGAGGTTTATAACCTCATCGTAAGCTGTGCCGATGAAAATTTTGTTCCGCCGCCGTTTGATGATTTTTATGTTGATGTGAATCACAAGCTTCGTCATAATGCAACGAGAATGTACGGAGTTTATGACGGCACAAAGCTTGTTGCAATGGCTATGACCGTTGCCGAAAGCAGTAACGGTGCCGTGTTGTGTGCGGTATCGTGTCATCCCGACTACAGAAAGCACGGCTACGGCTCAACAGTTGTAAAGTACATATCCAACAGGCTGATTGCCGAGAACAAGACCGTGTATCTTCACAGAGCCAAGAATGCAAATCAGTCGTTTTATAATAATCTCGGTTTTGAACAGTGCGGATTATGGCAGGAATATTATTTTGAAAGGTGATATATTTGAGTTTTTTTGATATAGATGAAAGAGTTATAAAAGCGTCCGAAAAGGCAATGGAGCTTTGCAAGGACAAGCTTGCGGAGATTGACAATATTCAGGAATACAACCAGCAGAAGATGATAAAGGCTTTTCAGCTTGCGGATGTTCGTGAAAGTCATCTTTGGGGTTCTACAGGCTACGGATATGACGATGCAGGCAGAGAGGCTCTTGACAAGGTCTATGCCTATGTGTTTGATGCAGAGGACGCACTTGTTCGTCATAATTTCGTAAGCGGTACTCATGCCCTTACAGTTGCACTTTTCGGCGTTTTAAGACCGGGGGATACAATGCTTTCCGTAACAGGAATGCCGTATGATACAATCCGTTCTGCTATAGGCATTGAGGGTGACTATCCAGGTTCACTCAAGGACTTTTCAATAAAATTTGAAATGACCGAGCTTAAACCTGACGGAACGCTTGATTATGACAAAATCGCAAGTGACATTGCAGAGAAAAAGCCTAAAATGGTTTACATACAGCGTTCAAGAGGCTACAGCACAAGACCTACGCTCACATGGAGAGAAATCAAAAAGCTTTGTGAAATTTCAAAAGCCAATTCGCCCGAAAGTATTATTATGCTTGATAACTGTTACGGTGAATTCATTGACAAGGTTGAGCCTTTGTCGGTTGGTGTTGATATGATGGCAGGCTCTCTTATCAAGAATCCGGGCGGCGGTATTGCTCCTACAGGCGGATATATTGCAGGTAAGAAAGAACTTGTAGAGATGTGTGCCTACAGACTCACAACTCCCGGTACAGGCAAAGAAATCGGTGCTACCCTTAACGCAAACAGAGAACTTTTTATGGGTGCGTACCATGCTCCTCATGTTACGGGGGAAGCACTTAAAACTGCAGTATTTGCATCGGCACTTTTTGAAATTCTCGGTTATGAAACCAGTCCTAAGTACAATGATGCAAGAGGAGATATCATTCAGCTTATCATGCTCGGTAATGCAGAAAAGGTATGCCGCTTTTGCGAGGGTGTTCAGAGCGGTTCGGCTGTTGACAGCTTTGTATCTCCGATTCCGTCGGATATGCCGGGTTACGAAAGTCAGGTAGTTATGGCGGCAGGCGCATTTACTCTCGGTTCATCTATTGAACTTTCTGCAGACGCACCGTTGCGTGAACCGTATGCAGTATGGATGCAGGGAAGTCTTAACTTCCACAGCGGTAAGCTTGGTGTAATGCTTGCGGCAAGTAAGATTTTAAGAGATGAAAAATAATATAATCTTGTTGCTTTGATTAAAACTGCAAATAAAAAATCCCGCTTACAAAAGCGGGATTTTTGCTATGATTTTTTATTGCGTAAGTTTTTAAAAAAGTCGGTGAGAAGTTTTGAACACTCCTCCTGCATAATGCCGCCGACTGATTCGGGCTTGAAGTTAAACGGCATTTGGAACAGATTCGTAATTGTACCGCAAGCGCCGTTTTTTAAGTCGTATGCGCCGAAATATACCTTTGGAATATGAGCGTTGATTATTGCACCGGCACACATAGGGCAGGGTTCAAGCGTTACATAAATTTCACAGTTCCACAATCTCCAACCGCCAAGCTTTTGACAGGCATTGTAAATTGCATCTGTTTCGGCATGAAGAAGAGCGTTTTTGCCCTGTTCACGGCGATTTCTTCCTGTGGCAACAATTTCATCGTTTCTGACAATTACCGCACCGACAGGGACTTCGTTTTCCGCAGCGGCAATCTCAGCCTGTTCAATAGCCTTTAGCATATAGTATAAAGTTTTATCCATTGTTAATTAATCCCAAATTTGTGATTGTAGTAATCAGAAAAAGTACAAGTGAAAGTATGATGCCGGGATTCACAAGAAATGCCGTCATTTTCTCTTTCAAGCTAAGTTCACTTACAATTCCGTCTTTCTTATCGGACATTTTAAAAAAGTTCTTATCATTTTTGGCAAGTACAATATATGAAATGAAGCCTGCAATACAGAAGAAAATAATCAGGCTGTAACTGATTATTGTTGCCGCATAATCGGAAACAATGTTTGCATCTCTTAAAATGCTCATGGAAACAGCATACAGGTTATTAAGAAAATGGATTGCAATTGACGGAAGAATGGAATTGAATTTGCAATCGACATATGCAAAAATAAGTCCGAGAATAAACGCAAACGGAATTTGTGATATATTCTGATGCATTGCACCGAACAAAATTGCAGAGCCTATAACTGCTGTTGTGTCACCGAACTTTCTCAGAGAACCCATAACTATTCCTCTGAAAGCAAATTCTTCGGCAAAAGCGGGGACGATTGCTGTTGAAATTATGTTCAGAACAATACTCAGAACACTTGAATCTCCGCTTGTCAATCCCGAAGATGTGTTTTCAATTCCGAAAAGCGAGAAGTTGTCTGCGATAACACTTGTGGCAACATTTGCAATCATCGCACCTCCCATTCCGAGAAACAGAATGGGTATTATACTTTTTTGTTTTACATATTTTGTGCTGATAATATCATTCAGACTGTTTCGTGAAAGCTTTATATAGAAAAATGCAGGAACAACAACGGCAAATACGGAAATAAATATATCCATAAAGTAAGTCAGTATTGAATAATTGTCAGAATAAATATATTTTGCCGAACCAAAAGCCTTGAAAACTTCTATAACTATCATTGCGCTTACTGTCATTGTAAGCGAATACGCAAATACAAAAAAACCTAAACCGCTTGATCTTTGCTTGAGATTATCATACTGCTGCTCTTTTTTGAAATCGCGGTTATAATTAAGGTTATTGCCGTAAAACGGCATATTATTACCCGAAAACTGGTTATTTATCAAATTATCACATCCTCAAAGCTATTCTAACATAGAGGCATATTATTTTCAAGGATTAAAACATCCGTATAAAGTATTTGCATGATTAAAATGATGTTACCCGACAAAAAGCAACTTTAAAATACAGTATAATAAATTCACCCAAAATCAACGCCAAAGAAGAAAAACCGTTTGTATTTTCACACAAATTGATTCAACTATATTTACAGCGTAGCAATTAAGGCAAAAAATTTAAAAATATAACTTGATTTTTCCTGATTTGTATTGTATAATATGTTTTGCATTTGCCGGTGTGATGGAATTGGCAGACGTAGCGGACTCAAAATCTACAACGCCGTTTCATACCACTTTGGCGTAAACCCTTGATTTTACGGGGGTTTTTGAAAACTGAATATGTAACTTGCTTTTAATGTCCCTCCACGATGTCCCTCCGATTTCTCGGACAGGACATCGGGAGACGACTTAAAATATTAAATGCCGGTGTGTCGGAATTGGCAGACGAGACAGACTCAAAATCTGTTATCCGCAAGGGTGTGTGGGTTCGAGTCCCACCACCGGCACCAGACCTTAACAGCTCGTAAACCCTTGATATATCGGGGTTTGCGGGCTTTTCTTTATGCTCTGCACTCTTATGTAGCGTCCCTCGCACATCAGCAAATTTACCATTTTCAGGCTCGTTTTAGGAGGGACATTGGAGGGACATTGAGCATTAAGCGGAGGGATATACACCTAAAATTGCGTTGGCAGACGCAACCTTTGATGTGAAATTCAAGTGCGTGTAAATGTTTGAAGTGGTCGAAATATCGCTGTGACCTAACCACTCTTGAATTTCTTTCAGGCTTACACCGTTTGCATACAAAAGGCTTGCGCAGCTATGCCGCAAATCGTGGAAACGAATTTTCCGCATATTGTTCTTTTGCAGGATCAGCGGAAAATGCTGTGTGATATAGCCGGGCTTTACAAGCTCACCGATTTCGTTTACATAGATATAATCGGTGTATTTCCTGCAATAAGATTTCCCGCACAGCTTGCGGTTTAGTTCCTGCTCCGCTTTCAGACGGTGCAATAATTCCTCGAACGGCGGTACAAGCGGCAAGCTGCGGTAGCTGGCTTTTGTCTTTGTCCGATCCTTTTGAATTATCTTGCTCTTGCCGTCTATGGTCGCCTGTGTAACCGTGTGACGAATGGTGATTGTTTTCTTCTTGAAATCAATCGCGTCCCACTTTAAGCCGACCGCTTCACTTCGGCGCAGTCCGTAAAATGCACCGAGGATAACGCCAAGCTCTATGGGGTCGCCTTTGACGATCTCAAAAAGACGGTTTAGCTCATCTTCTTCGTAAACGCTACCAACAAACTTTTCTTTTTTCGGCCGTTCAATGCGATCCGCCGGGTTCGTATCTATCAGACCAAGTTTGAAAGCGTGCTGTAAGGCTTTACGGATATTGGCATGGCGGTGTATGACCGTGTTTGCGGAAACGCCCCGCACCGTCAATTCGTAGGTGTAGTAATCTTGTATATGCTTTGGCGTGACCTCGCACAGAGCCAGTCCGGGGTGGTGTTCTTCAAAGTACGGAATGATTTTACTTTTTATCGCCATAGAATACGCTCCGTAAGTTGTTTCCTCCACATTCTTTTTTGTCATTTCCAGCCAGTCGAGCAGAAATGTCGTAAAAAGAATCGTACCTGCGGGGGCTTTGCCTGTGCTTCGTTCGATTGCTCTTGCCTCTAATTCAGCTTCTTTTGCAGCACGAGCTTCGGAAAGCATTTTTTCGGCACGCTTTTTGTTTCCCTTTACGGTTAGACCCGTGGACTTCGACGGCATGTGCCGTTTGCCGTATTCGTCCACATAATTCAGTACCATATGATAGTACCCATTTTTTTCTCGCAGATGTCCTGCTACCATAATAAAACCTCCTTTAAGTGGTACAGCGTAGATTCATCTGCCATTGACATTTATATTGTAGCAGAAAGAACCCCATAGGCCAAATGTGCAAACGAGGTTTTACGCAGTAGATTTATCTATCAATTCCAAGTATTCCAGAATATTGAGCTTCGGGATTCGATAGCGGCGGCCGACAATAAAACTCTTGATTTTGCCGGACTTCAAAAGCTGATAAGCGGTTTTGTCGCAGATACCACCGAGCATTTCACACATTTGCTCAACATTAACTACATCGGGATAATCCGTGAATAACATTTTATAGGCTGTCTGTGATTCCATAAGCAACCCCCTTAACGGTTCTTCGGGATAATCTCGTAGTCATATCCTTTTCGCTGATTACAATAGGTGCAGGTGTCTTTCTCGGTCTGCTGCGGGTCAATCCTGCGTAAAGAATAAGCGCCCGTACCGTAGAAATTGTCGGCACAAGCGCTGCAAAGGCAAAGGATTAACTTTTTCGGCACGCTCTCGATCAGACCGATACTGACTGCCAGAGCGTGATTGATACCGTATATATGCTTTTCGGATAAGTGACCGATAAAGTCACCCAAGCGGCGTTTATCCACGGTTCGCAGTTGTTCCAAAAGAACGATAGAGGGCAGTTCCAAGCCGTTTTCGGCGTCGATATAGTAGTGGGTAGGTAGTTTCGGCTTTGCGTCCTTTTTGCTTGTGATAGAAGCGATAATCACCGTAGGGCTGTGCTTGTTGCCGACATTGTTCTGAATAATAACGACGGGACGGTAGCCCTCCTGTTCCGAGCCGATCCCGTGTCCCAAATCGGCGTAATACATATCGCCTCGTAAATATGTGTGATTCATAGTGTTATGACCTCCTTTGAAAATTTAGGCGGTTAGCCGCCTATGTAGAGGTCAAGGGCAGAACAGAATTAAGGTCGGGAAGATACAAACATTTCTCCGTTTCAGTTGACCCGTCCTGCCGTTTGACCTTGTATAAAGAAACAATCCTATTTGTCCTCGACACCCCGGATTGTTGCGGGAAGTCATCAAACGGCTGGCGGCTTGCCAGCTCCACGGGAATCTCACCCTCACATGGTTCTCATGCGACCGCCCCCATTGCCTGCGACGGCTTCACGACCGAAATATCGCTTATCACGCTCGGACTGTGGCTGGACGGGAGTATCATTGTCCCTATTGCCTGTCGTCGCCATATCGGGAGCCGCCCGATACTCATAGCCGACTGTTATTCGCTCCTTGCAGGAAATGAAAGCCATAGACCCAAAACAAATACAGGTGAAATCTCGTTGCTTTCTTTCCCGCAGATCGTGGCGCAGCCGCTAATTTGGCTTATGCTTTCACAATAGCAATAGGAATGTGTTTGATGAATGGGTATTTAATTGTCAAAGAGCGCCGAGAAGTCAATAGAAAAGACCCCTCGCTGTATTTGCCGTTCAGCGAGGGGTCTGCACACCTTTATTCCAAAAGTTTTTTTAATTTTTCAAGAATACGCATTTTCTTCTTATGAACAGCATTGCGATATACGCCCAACTGTTCGGCATATTCCCGTTCTGTTTTGCCGTCAAAGTACAGGGCGTGAATCAAATCCTGTTCCTTTTCGGTTAGTTGGCAAATCGCAATATGTAGCTTGTCTACCATCATTTGACGAAGTACAACATCTTCAACGCTTTCCTGTCCGTCGGAGAATTGCTGTGCATTGTCCTCCATAAGCCTGTCTAACGAATCTTCGCGGCTGGGTATGATTTGTTCAAGCCGACCATCTTTGTTGAGAAGAAAACGCTCTGTTTTTAGGTCATTTTCAAAGTAACGCATTTTTCGGTCGCCTTTTGTATAGGCGGCATAAACTTCATCTGTTACCTCGATAAGCTGACCGTTTATCCATATTCTTTTTTTGTCAGCACTCATGCTGTTTACCTCCGATCAATCTGAATCTCAAAAAATTCAGATTGATCGGAGGACTGCGGCAACCGACACTATAAAAGGTCGAAATACCGGGAAATATAAAAACGCACCTGCATAGCGACAAATTTCGCCGTGCAAGTGCGTTTGTTTCATTGTATCTATGGCATATCAGTTCAGTATGTAAGCCGCATTGCCCCTTTGTGGGGTAAGTGGTTTTTTTGATAAAACACCTTCTGATAATGCCTATGTCATAGGTTCATATTCGCTGCTCATTACAAGCAGCGGAACGCCGAGAATAGTCCAGCGCATAAAAATCCCTCCGATCCAAAAAACTCAGAATCGGAGGGTGTAGGCATATTGAATCGCCCTGTCAAAACCTCGTTTTTTTTATTTGGCAGGGTTCATATTTCTATATAGTTCAGTTATTTGCGAACTGATAGTCCACTTATAATTGAATTGTCGTGCCATTATAAAGATGGCATAAATCAGTATAATTATATATGGAGGTGGACTGTAAGTGCATAACAAACCTGAAACGCTTGGTTGTATCATTAAGGCTGCTCGTGAAAACGCCGGAATCACCATAGAAGCGTTAGCAAACAAAGTGGATATTACCGAGCGATACCTATATCGGATCGAGAATGAGGGCAAAAAGCCGAGTTTCGATGTCCTACATAATCTCGTCCGGGAATTGAACATTTCTGCGGATTCGATTTTCTACCCCGAGAAGCCGTCCAAAGATTCCGAGGTAGAAAATCTCCTCCGTATGCTTTCAGCTTGCGATGAACGGTCATTGGAAGTCGTCAAGGCAACTGCGAAAGCCCTAATCAAAACTGCACCTGAAAAGTAGCCGCAAGGCTGCTTTTGTTTTATGTAAAAGCAGTGATATTTTAATTTTCACTGCGGATGTGTTCCTGAATAAACGATAAAAGCTCCTTTTTAGAAAAGCCCAATTCTGCCATTACACTTATAAAACTATGGCAAATACGCTCCATTTCTTGAATGCGTTTCTTTTGAATAAGAGTGCTATTTAATGTGACACAATAATTTCTTTTCCCTTGTGTAAAAATCAAATTATCTTGATTTATCAATCTATATGATCTTGCAACGGTATTGACATTGAGGTGTAACATAACTGCCATACTGCGAATGGATGGAATACTCTCTCCGGGTAGTAACCTACCGTTGAGAATGCTGTATCGGAGTTTATGAGCTAATTGTATGTAAATCGGAGATTTTTCATTGAAAATCCATTCTGTATAATTCATTCTCTATTTTTACCTTAATGACAGTTCAATTAACAGTTGCACCAAACGGTGCTAAAGCCAACTTCACAAACTTAAAACATTGACGACCGAAGGGAATACCGATAATCGTACAACACAGCAATACCCCATTGAGCAAAGAGGACAACGCCAAAGGAATACCGCTCAAAATTATCCAAAATATATTAGCAACCATAGACACGGGACTTCCACCATATTTGATTTCCTTTCCGAATGGAAAAAATGCAAGGGCGGCAAATTTGAAACATTGGCGTCCGATTGGAATTCCGATAATCGTAATACTCCACAATATACCCGCAACGCTCCAAAAGAATCCTTGCCATAAACCGCAGCATAAAAACCATATTATGTTTCCTAAACAGCTCATTCCTTTTCCTTTCCTATAACATAGCTCTGATTTTATCGAGAAACTCACAATCTGTTTTTTCGCAAAAAGTTATACCGTACAAATCCGCTTTTTTTGAAAGTTGATTGAAGTCGTAAGCAGACATAAGCATAAATGGAACAGAAATATTCCTTTCTTTGCAAGAATGCAGTAAATCTAAGCCTGTTCCATCCCGCATATTATAATCAGAACAAATCAGATCAACAGAAGTCGTTTCCAACTTTTTCAATGCGTCGCTAACGCCGGATGATTCCAAAACCTCAAATTCTTTGCTTAACAATTCCGATAAAGCATATCTGATTGTTTTGTCATCATCTACAAGTAAAATTCGTTTCAGAATAAAACCTCGCTTTCTACTGAATCATAGTTTTTTGCATTTATCACACCAACTAACAATCCGATCCATAATTCTATAAATACAATAAATAAGTATTACAAAAATGCCTGTGGGTATCAGTAATATCCCTATAAAGATACCGCCGATACCCATTACGGCATATACTACCAATTTTCTGTACTTCTTAGTTTTCCGCATCTTTGACCGTCAGTTCAAGGCTTCCGCTGAACTTTTCACCTTTGAGAACAATATAATTATCGCCGGATGAAATGGTGTACTCTTTCGTATCTTCTGAATTGACATTCGCAACCGAATATTCATCGTTACCTGCAATCCAATTCAATTCTGCACTGCCATCCTCTATGGTAAGCTTATAGGTTACTTGCAGATGATTACCGTTTTCACGATCCAAAGCCGTTCCGCCAAAGATAAATTCTTTTCCATTAAACCCATCATAGGTAGCAGTATAAGTCCCCGTGTATTCGTCTACGCCTTTTGTCTTTTCACCCTGCAAATCTTTTTCTTTTGTCAATGCGTATTTGCTGAAAGACTGAATCCAACTATCCCAACCGTCGATAAGATTATCTTTTAGGCTGCCTTTGTCGTGATTGGAACTACAACCCACAAAAGAAACAGTAAAGCATAAAACTAAAAACAGGGAAATAAATACTTTTGCTCTTTTCATGGTCCGCACGACCTCCTTACATAATTTTCGGCAAAACCATCATTCCAAATACAGCGACACCCGCAACGGCGTAAAGGCTGTTTACAACCAAGCAGACTTTCATCAAATTATTTTGAGCTTTTGCCTTAACATAAGAAATGATTGTAAACACACCGCTGAAAATCATAAACGCTGCATAGCAGGAAATCATAATTTCAGCAACGGGCGATTCTAACGCCCAATCGAAAGTCCGAAGCGGTAAGATTGTCCACGGTACAAAAAGCATAATTGTGCTGATAACGGTTAAAATCTTGTTTTTCATAATAATTATCTCCTTTCAGCCTGCCCGAACCGGGTGCAGGAAATGCCTAAACATAAGATTGTTATAACAATGGCAACAGGTATCCACGGTATTAGTTCAACTTGTGCTGTATCGAGATTTGTTGCAAGTTTTCCATATTCTGCCGTTATCGCAAAGAACGGATACGACATCGGATAAGCAAACCACGCTTTTGTGTTGATCATCAATACAGAGGGCACAATCGAAGCCAATCCGATACCGATAGAAAAAATCGGCGTCTGAATACATACCGACAAAAGCCAGAAAAATGCAAGCATTGGAATTGCTGCAACAAATATCAAGCCTGCCTCCTTAAAAACAAACAACGGCTGCAAAATGAAATTATAGTTCTGCGTACTGGAAGCTATTGCTGCGCCTACATAATACATACCGACTGCCATACCGATTTGAAGAACTGCCAGCGCAAGTAGAACAATGAACTTTGCCATACAGAGTTTCGCTGTGCTGATCGGTAAGGCAAGCATTTTCAAAATCCCTTTATTCGTCCGTTCGGTTTGGCTTAAAAGAACTGTCCCGACTACCATACTTGCGGGGAACATAAACCAAGCCATTCCCATAAAGCCCTGAATAAAGAAATTGTTTTCCGGCGAGATTCCCTCTGCCTGCATATCAAAATTCATTTGAGCATTCAAAATGGACGGTATCCATAAGATAACTGTCGCAACAAAGAGAATCAGTAGTATCTTCGAGCGTTTGATTTTCTTAAATTCCACGCCAACAAGTGATAAAAAGCTCATTCAAACGACCTCCTCACCTTTATAAATATAAGCTCTGCAAAGGCAAGAACTACAAGCTCTGCAGCTACCGCATAGATATAATGCATGGACTGTGTTACATCGCTACTCGTAAATACCTGAAAAGGTATTGCAAAGGGGAAAAGCGAAAGGGCAAAGTTCGTTGTCGGTAACATAGTTGCGGTAAACACGCATACTACGCCGAGCCCAAGAGATACCCACATATTCTTGCAGGCTTCCGCAATAAGAAGTGACAGAATAATGCAGGGTAACATCAGCAAAAATGAATACCCGAAGTATTTGCACAGTTCACCAAAAAAACCATTTCCGATTTCAAACCAATGATAGGTACAAAATGTGACTGCACCTGCTTCTATTACAAGCACAAAAAGGCTCATAAAGATTGTCAAAACTGTTTTGCCTAAGAAAATGGAACTTTCTCTAATGGGCAAAGACTTCATTTTTTGCATGGCATTGTCAGCGTATTCAGTATGATATAAAAGACAAGCTCCGGCTACGACGAGCAACACATTCAGCATTGTCATCATCTGCCAATTTGCGTCAAGCAAAATTTGTATTGGGTTTCCCGGCAGATTAAGATACATTTCCGAACGGACAGCCATATTGATAACAGGAACAACTGCGGCTAAAATACCACCGCCGAAAAACGCCGGTAAAAAGCCAGTTCGTTTTGCTTTTTTACATTCCAAAGAAACGCTCATCGTACCCCACCTCTTTGTCCGTTGTCAGCGTCTATCAAGGCAAGGAATGTATCTTCCAGATTATCCGTAGGATAGCCCTGTGACGCTGCACTGAATTTAAGCTGATCGAGTGTTCCCTCAAACAGCAAATGCCCGTGATTCAGTATGCCAACAGTATCAGCCATCAGTTCTATTTCGGAAAGCAAATGCGACGAAACAAAAACAGTACAGTTAAATTTCTCCGGCAGGGAACGGATTAGCGTTCTGATTTCGTGGATACCGACAGGATCAAGTCCGTTCGTCGGTTCATCCAAAATCAAGATTGGCGGTTTTCCGATTAAGGCACTTGCAAGACCTAACCTTTGTTTCATTCCAAGAGAATATTTTTTGGCAAGTCGTTTCTTATACTGCGTCAGCCCAACAATTTCAAGAGCTTCCGCTACGGAGGATTTAGGAAGTCCCAATATTTTACGGATAATTTCGAGATTTTCTTCACCGCTTAGGTTTCCGTAAAAAGCGGGAGCTTCAATAAACGAGCCTATTTCTTTCAGAATTTGCACCCTGTTATCGGGATACTTTTTTCCGTCAATCGTAAACGAGCCGCTTGTCGGTTTGGTAAGCCCCAAAAACATTTTCATAGTAGTGGACTTTCCGGCGCCGTTCGGACCGAGAAAGCCATAGACAGCACCTTTCGGAATATGCAGGTCGATACCCGAAACCGCCGTAAAATCTGCATATGATTTCGTTAAATTTTTTGTTTCAATGATATTCATTGTGTTTGCTCCTTTCTTATCATCGCAAGTACATTGTAACTGCTCGACCTTGTGCTAACCTTCTCGTGTCCTTACATTTACCTTACATTTCATCGCATATTAGAAAATGACACATTTCTATGGTATAATAAACAATAGGGACATATACAGAAATGCGGAGGCACTTTAACATGATTGAAACAGAAAGCCTTATTTTAGATAAAGCAAAGTTTTCTGACTGGGTAGAAATGTACCGCAATGTCTGGTCACAGCCGGAAAGTGCAAGATATATGGAGTGGACTATTACCACCAGCGAAGAAGCCGCTAAAATAAGAATCGTAAAAACGATTGCATTTCAAAAAGAGCATGACACCTATTTGATTTATGAAAAATCAAGCGGTAAAGCGATTGGGTTTGCCGGCGTAGAGAAAATCGAACCTTACATATATCAGGAAGCCGGAATATGTTTGGGACGAGATTATGTGGGAAGAGGATTTGGCAAACAGATTCTTCAAGGTTTGATTCAATATTGCAGAGAACAATTTGATGCCAAAGAGTTTATCTATTCGGCAAGAGATGAAAACATAGCTTCTAATCGATTGGCAAAATCATTTGGCTTTTCAATCATTTCTTCGGAAGCTAAAATAGATGTTAAAGACGGTCATCGTTATAATCTCCTGCAATATAGCCTAAAACTGTAATTTTCCTGCTTTTAGAGCGATAAACGATAATTTGAAATGGAGAAAAATAGATGATTGAATGTCTTATTTGTAAGATAGCTTCTCTCGAAGAAATGAACATAAAATGGGAGTATGAAATTGCCCAAAGCGGAAAAGACAAAGAAAATTGGATTGTTTGGAAGAAACAGAACATAGAAAAATATAAACAGGGCTATATCATTCCTTACTATGGGATACTTGAGGAAACCATTATTTGCGAAGCAACTGCGATGCTTCACCCCAAGGTTGTGCAAAACAGCACTGGTTTAGTTGGCGATCATACAGTATACTTGTCTGCATTCCGAACGATTGACAAATTTCAGGGAAAAGGGTATTTTTCAAAATTATTTCATTTTATGATTGACGATTTGCGGCATAAGGGATTTACGAAAGCTACCCTTGGCGTAGAGCCTGCCGACGAGAAGAACAAAGATATATATATCCACTATGGATTTAACGAATATATTAAATCCGGTAAGGAATATTACCCGGATGGGACGGTAATTGATGTAGAATATTACGGGAAAACACTTGAATGAAGGAACAATATAACAGACCTGAAAGGAGGCAGACCTATGGATTTTGATTACCTGAAACAAAAACGCATTTTGCTGGTCGATGATGAGCAGGAGCTTTTGGATATGGTCGTGTCTATCTTAAACGAGGACGGATTTCAAAATATCAAAACGGCAAAAACGGTAGTTGAAGCGGTTACGGTTTCTGAAACCTATCAGCCTGAACTTGCGATTCTTGATGTAATGCTCCCTGATGGAAATGGGTTTAATCTGATGGAACGGCTGAAAAAAACGGCTGATTATCCGGTGCTGTTCTTAACTGCCCGCAGCGAGGATGACGATAAGTTCCGTGGCTTCGGACTTGGCGCGGACGATTACATGGTAAAGCCGTTTTTGCCAAAGGAGCTTTTATTCCGTGTAAACGCCATTCTCCGCAGAAGCTATAAAGCCGAAAATCCTCTTGTGAAACTGCGTGACAGCGAAATCGACTTTGAGCGTGCAGAGGTCATAAAGAACGGAGAACATCTTGCGCTTACGGCAAAGGAACACGACATACTCGCAGCTTTATATCGGAACGCCGGGAGAATTGTTACGATTGACGCTCTGTGTGAAGCGGCTTGGGGCGATAATCCTTTTGGCTATGAAAACTCGCTGATGGCGCATATCCGTCGTATCAGAGAGAAAATTGAAGCAAATCCGTCCCAGCCTGTTTCTCTGATAACGATCAAGGGACTTGGATATAAGCTCGTTGTGGAGGGCAAGTGATATGAAAAGCGTACCGAAACTCATACGGCGTTTTGTCGGTATTATGCTCTTGTCCTCGATGTTGCTCATTATTCTGAATTTTGCTTTATTGTGCATATATACGCTGAATCAAACTCCGAACGGTTCTCCTTGGATTACGGCGCAGGAAGTTGCCGATGACCTGTCCAAAAATGAAAACGGATATGTTTTAAGCGAAAATATGGCGCTTGAGATTCAAAATACAAATGTATGGGCGATATTTATTGACAACAGGACAATGAAAGTAGTATGGCAGACGGATAATCTTCCTGAAACCGTACCTATGTCATATACCGTTTCAGATATAGCGAGCCTTACCCGTGGCTATATTGACGGGTATCCCACATTTACAGGAGAGGCAGAAAACGGGCTTGTGGTTCTCGGTTATCCGAAAGACAGTTTTTGGAAACATATGTGGCCGAGTTGGGATTATAATTTAATCGCCAACTTGCCTAAAACAGTTCTTTCTGTTTTTGCAATCAATATAGCCTTGATTTTTATCATCTATGTGATTGCCAATTCCAAGCTGTTAAAATCCGTGAAACCGATCGTCAGCGGAATACAGGCTTTATCAACAAACGAAGAAGTCCATATCCGGGAAAAGGGGCTTTTATCCGAGCTTGCGGTAAACATTAACAAGACCTCAGATATTTTGCAGACGCAAAGCAGGCAGCTCCGCAAAAGAGAAACCGCAAGAGCAAATTGGATCGCAGGGGTATCCCACGACATACGCACACCGTTGTCAATGGTAATGGGGTATGCCGGACAGTTGGAAAGCGATATGCAGCTATCAGAAGATAACCGCAAAAAAGCCACGGTTATTGTTCGGCAAAGTAAACGGATGCGAAATCTTATTAACGACTTGAATCTTGCCTCCAAGCTGGAATATAATATGCAGCCAATTAACCCTAAAAAGCAAAATCTAATTGCTGTTATCCGTCAGGTAGTAGTCGATTTCATCAATATGAATATTGATGAAAAGTACACGATTGAGTGGGAAACGGACGAAACCTTAACCTCCTGCCCTGTATGTATAGATAAAGACTTAATTAAAAGAGCAGTAAGCAATCTCATTCAAAACAGCATAAATCATAACGAGCAAGGCTGCCATATCTTTGTTCGTGTTATATTTGAAGATAATGTTTGTACTGTCGTTGTTGCCGATGATGGTATAGGCGCAACAGATGAACAAATTGAAAAATTGAACAATACTCCGCATTATATGGTATGCGATGAAAAAACAACTGAACAACGCCACGGTTTAGGCTTACTCATTGTTAAGCAAATCATATTTGCACACAACGGAAAAATGTTGATAAGGCATAGTGAATACGACGGCTTTGAAGTCGATCTGAGTTTGCCGACGGCTATGTAAAAGTGAAAGAGGAAACAGAGGTATAGCCCCCTCTGCTTCCTCTTTTTTTACCGTAACAAGGGTAAATTTCCCGTCAGCTTGTTAATCTGCTTCTTATTGCCGCAGATTGCGATGCCAATATAATTTAATTTGACCTCCGAGGTGTTCGCCATCTTACCAATAAACTCATCATATGTTTTACACCCTTGAGCCAAATCAGAAAAATCAACAACTGTCAGCTCCGAAAACTGTGGATCAAACAACTTTGTCCGTATGGATTTCAGAATTTCCGTGTTTCCTTTTAATATCGGTACGGGAAACTGTATGATACCCATATGCGGATTGCCGTCAGAATCAATCACATCTTTCCCGACAACATCCGGCATTTTCATTCCCATTGTAATACCGAGAATAGCCGCAGTATTAGCAATAATGCCAAGCGGCAAATTTTCATCAACTATAATTACGCATTTTTCATTTTCGACATTCATTTTCTTTTCCTCTTTTCTTAAATTTCAATTTGCTTTCTGAAAGGAACAATCCTATCAGTGTAAGTATCGTTCCTATGGCAGATACCCATGTGATTGTCTCTTTCAGAACAATAACCGATGTGACAACAGTAATGACAGGCACAATATAGATATAAACGCTTGTCTTAACTGCACCAAGAATTTTGACAGCATAGTTCCAAGTAACAAAGCAAAGCGCAGAAGCACCTATGCCAAGATAAATAAGGTTCAGAGCATATTCAGGCTTTATAAATTTCTCAAAATCCAAATAGAAGTCAAACACAAAAAGAAATGGAATCATAAAGACAATTCCGTATGTAAATATTCTCCTTGTGGTTTGAACTGTATTATACCCATAGCTGCTTATTTTCCTCGTAAGCAATGAATAAACCGCCCACACCAATGCTGCAATGATTGCCAAAACATCTCCAACGGGATTTATCTCGAATTTTGTGCCGTTAAAACTTATAAGACATATTCCTATAATAGCAACAAAAAAACCTATAAAAAACTTAGCTTTTAGCATTTCCTCCGATTTCATAAAAATATGAGATAAAACGGCTGTAAAAAACGGAGCGATAGAAATAATAACGCCAACATTAGAAGCCATTGTATAGGTCAACGCAATATTTTCAAGCAGATAATACAAGCATATACCGCACAATCCCGCCGCAGCAAAAATCAATTCCTGCTTTCTGTCACTCAGTTTTAAGCGTTTCGGATAAACAATTATCAGTGCAATAAGACCAAACAAAAATCTGAAAAACAGTATTCCTATCGGTGTGAAATCTGTAAGCAGTATTTTAGTGGATATAAAAGTTGTTCCCCATATCACAATCGTAATCAGAGCGGCTATATGCCCCATAGTCGTTTTATTCATTACTTTTGCCACCTTCCTTGAAAATCCGTCTGTAAGCGGCAGGCGACAGTCCTATAAACATATTAAAAAAGTTTGTAAAATGGCTCTGATCTGAAAATCCTGTCTGTATGGCGGCGTCAACCGTGGGAACTCCTTGCTCCAACAGTTCCTTTGCTTTGCCTATCCGAATCGTTTGAAGATACCTGTAAGGCGTAACTCCCTTTGATTTGGTAAACGCACGGAGCAATGTCGATTTACTAAGACCACTGCATTTACAGAGGTTTTCCAATGTAATATGCTCTGCGAAATGTTCTGCCATAAATATGCAAGTCTTTTCTATTTCTTCACTGCACTCTGGAATACAGTTCTCAAAGGGTTGTCCGTATTGCTCGATAAGTAATGTAATAAGGAGCAGGAGCATTTCTTCTTTTTCAAACTCCTTTGAGCCGTCCATAATCATTTGATGTAAAGGGCGAAGATAGAGATTCAGTTCATCATTTTTAATGACATTTTCCGAAAAACCAAGCAATGTTCTTTGTCCTGTTATTTCCTCTGCTAATGACAGCATCGTTTCTTTTGGAATATTCAACCCTCTGTAATCAAGCGTTCCACCGTCACATTGCACGCAACTGTGGTTATCGTTTGGATTGAATAAAAGTATGTTTCCTTGTCCTATCGTATATTCTTTATTTTTACAGGATAGGCAGCGTGTCCCTGTTTCCATAAAGCCAATTACATAGTAATCATGAAAGTGATTTGGGAATGGCTGTATGATTCCCTCAAAACGATATGCTTCAAGGTGTAAATCGTCATCATAGCAGACTGTTCGTATTTTTTTTTGCATGATAACACCTCCTTGCACTCCATATTATACTCAAAATGTTTGCCGATTTCTTGTATGATATCTTCATTTTGAAAAATCTCAAATATGTAAGGCAAAAGAGAAAACAGAGGAATAACCCCTCTGTTTTTCTTTTCATCACACTATTTTACAGACATCAATCCACTTTATAAAATCAGAATATTCTTCCAATTCTTGTAGTGAAAGCTCAATCGCACTATTGGAACTGCCACACGCAGGAAATACGGTAGTAAAGCGTTTGAGGGATGTATCTAAATATATTTCCACACCCTCATTTACGGCAAATGGGCAGATACCTCCAACGGCGTGTCCAATCAAAGGCTCTGCTTCACCAAAAGACAGCATTTTTGCCTTTGTCCCGAACTGAGCTTTATACTTTGCATTATCAATCTTGGCATCGCCCGCAGCGACAATCAGTATCACCTTTTCTCCTATGTGGAATGACAGCGTTTTTGCTATACGGCTTTCCTCGCAATGTAAAGCCTTAGCAGCAAGGTGTACGGTTGCACTCGAAATTTCAAATTCCTGTATTCTTTCGTCAATCCCCTTTGTTTTGAAATATTCTCTTACTTTTTCAATAGACATATGATTTCCTCCAGATTATAAGCTGCTCCACATTAACGAATTATCCGTAAAATCCGTCTTTATTTTTTCATTATCTTTTAACCATGACAGATACGAACGCACTGTACTTCCTACCAAAACATACTGTTCAAAATTCATTGTCAGTCCATATTCATCAAAAAGCCGCTTTAAGAGTTCTTCAAAGCACATCGGCGTTTTTAAGATAGATTGTATATCATTTGATATATCGAATACTTTTTGACGGTTAAGCTGCACTACGCTTTTGATATTATTCGTTACATCTGAATGGGCAGGTACAAACATAGCGGCTTCCATAGCTTCAACCTTATCTAATGTGTTTAGATATTCGGCAATATCATAAATAAAAGAAATCTGATACTTTTCCAAAGTGCTTTTACTGCTGATACAATCAGCAAGAAAAATAACATTGTCTGGCGTGCGAATACCAATCATATCAAAGAAATGTCCACGCAGGGGAATGACCTCTAATTCCTTTGGAAAGTCAGCATCCGTAATATCGCAAACATCGCTTTCAGAAGCAAGTAAAAACTTGTGTCTTAAATCTTTGCACGGGTATCCGCCATACAAAAATGACGGCTCTAAAAGAGGAAACTTTGTAAATGCTGCTTCAATACCGTCTGCGAATATTTTACAGCCTGTTTGCTGCTGTAAATACTTGTTCCCGCCAATATGGTCTGCATTAGAGTGTGTGTTGATAATCCCCTTTAAGCTCCAACCATTTTCGTTTAATATCTTACGGACTTTTCTGCCTGCGTCTTTATCATTTCCGCTGTCTATCAGATAGACCTCTGTATCATTTACTTTATAAATCCCGATTTTTGCAGGGCAGTTTATGTAATAACTTCTTTCACCGACTTGATTTAACTCAAACATTTTTGTTCCTCTCATTCCTTATAAAAAATAAAATTATAAATATTGCAGGTGTCTTTATATGAGTTCACATACGAATGTGGAATATTCGCTTCAAATCGGATTGCCTGCTTTTCTCTTAATGTGACCTTTGTTCCGTTCAAAACCATATCCAAATTTCCGTGAGTGACAAAAATGTATTCTTCAACACCGTCATTATGTTTATCTGAATCATGCTCGCAGCCAGCTTGAAATTCAATGTAAAATGCTTCACAACTGCGGATAGGGTCAAATGCAAAAAGCGTGTATACTTTCATTGCACCATTTTCCTCTAATAAGACATCCTGTTCCTGCAAATCAACTACTGTGTATTCCGTTCCCTGCTCCTGCAAAAAGGACGAAAACGGTATTTTCATACCTGTTGCAATTTTCCAAAGTGTTGTAACTGTTGGAGATGATTGCCCTCGCTCAATCTGCCCAAGCATCGGTTTACTGACGCCCGTCACTTCCGCCAATTCATCTAAGGTCAAATTTCTATTTTGTCGTGCTGTTTTTAATCTTTTTCCGATATTTAAGTCGCTCATATTTACCCTCCTGCAAATATGCAAAAACATATTTTAAGATATTATAACATATCCATTTGAGGTTTTCAAGTCAGCTATGTAAGGCAAAAGAGGAAACAGAGGGGTAAGCCCCTCTGTTTTTCTTTCGTCCTTTTTCTAATAGCTCGGACAGCCATAGCCGAGGATTTCATAATATCCTACGGGGTAGCTGTTCTGTCGGCAGCTATCGCCGGAATTGCCCTCCACGGTGTAGACAGTTCCGTTCTCGACTTTCTCAACGATTCCCACATGGTCGGATTCTCCGTCCTGCGGGCCTGACGAACCTTTGTCGTCCCAATCGAAAAAGATAATGTCACCGGGGCGGGGTTTGTAGTTTCTGTCCTGCCATAGTCCGCGATCTCTGAACCATTCGACACCCCAGACGCAGCCTGCAAATTTCGGGATAACGCCTGCGTCGATATATCCGCACTCGTTGGCACACCACGAAACAAAGCAAGCACACCATTCCACACGGGAGTTAAAGCCGTACCACGACCAATACGGTTCACCGCCTACATTGCCAATCTGTGAGAGTGCGACCGTTACGATCTCGCCGTCGCCTGTACCGATACCGTAAAGAACGGCAGACCACATACTGCGGTTTTCATCGGCAAGAAGCTCGGCAAGCTGTTTTCGTTGGTCGGCGCTAAAATGGTACTGATCCGCCATTTCCTCGGCGGTCTTATGGCTGACCGTGATATACAGATAAGTCCGCGTTACGGTAGTCTTGGTTTCCACAATGTTCCCGTGTCCGTCGTCGGTTTCGGTAATCACTTCCTCGGTCTTGCTTTCGGTGCGGGAGGATATTTGATTCATCTGCCAGAAAATATCTTTCAAAATCGCCTTTTTGGAATCATCCATCGTGGCGACCTCTTGCGCATTGTCGGGGTCGGTAGTCGTCTTGACCGCATAGACCGCAAGCACTTCGGGCCAAACGGCGTGGGAGCCGGACATCTCCAAAACATCGTAAGAAATATTCGCCTTTGTGGTATCAAGCTGTGTTTGGTAATCGGTATTGATTTCCTGAACGACCGTCTGCATGGTCTGCCCCGAACCGCTGTCCTCGTTTGAAAAGAAGATACCGAAGCACGAGCCGACAATCAGAGCGATCAGACAGATAACGATAATCACAACGACCGCCACCCAGCCCCCGGCGGCGATAGCGGCAATCAGCGCTTTTGTTGCGGCGATAATCGCCTTGACTGCGGCAATGGTCGCTTTGACCGCTGCTTTAACACCTGTCGCAACCGCTTTCGTAGTAGCACGGGCAGCCTGCGCCACAGCTTTGGCGGCCTTTGCCGTGGCTTGTGCCGTTTTCTGCGCCGTTTTCGCTGCCTGCTGTGTCGTCTTAATCGCCGCTTTTGAGGTGCGCTCGGCCGTCTTAATGGTTTTCTGCGTGGTTTTGACCGTACCCTTTGCGGTCTTAACAATAGCCTTGCTCGTGGATTTCGCCGTTTGCTTAATGGTCTTGCCGCTGTGTTCCACCGTCTTAATGGATTTTTTCGCAGGGTCGGCTGAACGGCGAAGCCGCTGCATAGACCGTTGAGCCTGCTTTTTCGGTAAGTCCGCTTTCTTCTGTCCGAAATGGTCTTTGACCTTGGAGATATTTTCTTTGGTTTCCTTAACGCCCTTGCGCCCGAACTTGTCAAGCTGGTGGACGGTTTCACGGGCAGCCGTTTCCGTCCCGCCCGAAACACGGTCGGCGGCGTACTCATCGGGAGAGTTCTCCGCAGAATACAGACTGTGATCCGCTTTGTCTTTGGTACGGATATAGGCATCTTTCATTCGCTCGGCGGCAACCGCCGATTTATCAATCGCCTTGACTGTTCCTTTGGCAATCTCCCTTGTCTTTATCTCCGGCATAGCGTCACCTCCGATCCGAGCCGTGAAAGCTCCTGCCGCAGAGCCGTATAAAACGCCCTGCTGCGGATATTGCCGCCTGCGGCCTGCCATTCGTCCTCAAAATCAAAACGGGCGGCAAGCTGACGGACGGAATAGTTTTTAAGAAATGTCCTCCAAGTGGAATTGTCCCATTCTTCAAGCTGCAGCCATAAATCCGGGAAATGATGATACAGTTTCCGCAATTCCTCCAAACTTTGCAGAGGGCAGCACCAGCAGGAAACACGGCTGAAAATCTCATATAAGCCGCCCCAATCAAACCCCCGCCTGTAACAATAGGAAAGACAATCTTGCTCCGTCATTCCCCATTCTACAAGCGGGTAATTTTTGTCCTTGATTCGCTTTGTTTCGTCGGCGGCAATTCCCACATACTCAATAACCGTATATTCCTCTTTCAGCTTTTTCAGATAGGCGGCAACAATACGGGTTTTGAGAATCCCCGTACACCAGCAGCCGCGGGGACCGGGCCAGCTCATACCTCTGTACTTCGATAGTGCGGGATTCTTTCGTTTCGGGGTGTACTCATAAAAGTAGTATTCAAAATCGTGCGCCGCTTTCAGCCGGATAATGGGTCTGCCGATATACGCCTCCAAGCGGTCAAGGTGTTCGTACATCTGCGGAAATTCCAGCCCCGTATCACAGAACAGAATCAAGTCAACGGGCCTGTTTTCCTCCAAGAGCCGTAAGAGCATAGCCGTTGAATCCTTACCGCCCGAAAGAGAGAGGACATATTTTTCAGGCTTCATTTTCGCCCACCTCCGCAGAGGGCGAAACAATCTTTTTCGCTACAACGACCATGCGGCCGTTCTGCCTGCTGTATTCGCAGGTGGAAAGGGTTATCAGCCTGTCGCCGTATTCCGCAGTAACGCCCGTATCATAGAAAGCAAGCTCCTTGCACTTGGCGATAAAGGCGTCGAAATCCTCCGCAGAATCCGCATTGACAAAATGATAATACTTAAAGCCCTGTTCGGAATACGCCACGGTTTTGAACGCTGAAATAACTTCATACTCTCCAAAGCCGGACAGCGTATCAAAGCGGATTGTTTTGTGCTCCCTGTAAAAATCCTCGTCGGCATATTTGCAGAGGTCGGCAAACATACTGCCGTTGTTCATATGGTGGCCGTAGATAACGCAGTTGTCGGATAAACCGAGGTCGCAGTTTTCCTGCACATAGGGAACGCCGTAATCGCTGTACTGCTTTTCAAAGCTGCGTTTCAGGTAGTAGTTCGGGTTGTCAATCGTCTGCATAACGGGATAGTCAATGTTTGTTCCCTCAATGGAAATCCAGCCAACAAAATCGCTGTTCTGTTCATAGATCACAGCGTACTTTTCAAAGGCGGTTTGTTCGAGCTGCGGGGGTTCGCTTTCCTGCGGCTCATCGGCGGGCGGCGTTTCCTCCTGCACGAGCGCGGCGATATTGTCAAACGCCTCGGCGCTCTGTTTCTCGTCCGCATACTGCCGATAAAGCATAACGCCGGAGAAAAGGAAAAGGGCGGCACATACGGCCGCCCCGATCATCAGATATTTGCTTTTCATAAGAATTGTCCTCCTGTTTTGAAATTAAGAAGCGTCCCCGCCGCCGAACACACCCTCGCCGGGTTTCGTCGTCATAAGCTGATACAGTTTTGTATCTCTCGGAAAGCGGTTGATAAAGGGTACAAGGGCGCTGCCGTATTTGATAAGTCCGCAGCCTGCGTCCGCATTGGTAACATAGCTCATCTGCTCGTCGGAGATATTTAAGAGCTTCGAGAGTTTGGAACGGTCGGAAAACGCCTGATTGAGCATAACCACAAATTCAGAGTTGGAAAGCATAGTGCTTGCCTGTACGGAATCGAGCAGATATTCCACATTCTGCGTAATGGCGGTCGGGTAGCCGTTTCTCTTTCTGAACTGCCTCCAAGCAGAGTTGAAGAAAATACCGCTTTGCTCGTTCTCAAACACAACATGAAACTCGTCGATAAATACATGGGTTCGCTTGCCCTTTTTCCAGTTAAGGGTAACACGGTTGAGAATCGTATCGGTGATAACCAAAAGTCCCGTAGGCTTTAACTGATCGCCCAAGCTGTGAATGTCAAAGACGACAATCCGCTTGTCAAGGTCTACGGTGCTTTCGTGGCCGAAAATGTCAAGCGATCCCGTGGTGAACAGTTCCAGAGACAGGGCGATTTCCTTTGCCTTTTCTTCGGGCTGTTCCAAAAGTTTATTGCGGAGATCGCAGAGAGTAGCGGTTTTGCCCGTCGCCTCGGCCTCCTGATACACAAGGGCGGTGCAGCGGTCAATAATGGATTTCTGCTGCGGGCCGACCCCGGTTCTGTCGATCTGCTCTACAAGGGACATAATGAACTGCGATTTCTCCACAATGGGATTGTTCTCGCCGTAGCCGTCAACCATATACATGGCGTTCAAGCGGTCTTTGCCGCCTGCCGCCATATGAATGACGGTTGCCGTTTCCTCGCCCAAAGCCGCCGCCAGAGCGCCGAACTCGTTTTCTGGGTCGCAGATCAGCACATCGTCCTCGGTGTTGAGAATCAGAAAGGCAATCAATTCTTTTGCGGAAAAGGATTTACCCGAACCGGGAACGCCGAGCAGGAAAGCCGACTGATTCAAAAGGTTTGCCTTGTTGCACATAATGAGATTGTGGGAAATGGCGTTTTCCCCGAAATAGATACCGCCTTTGTCCTGTACTTCCTGTACCTTAAAGGGCATAAATACTGCCAAAGATTCCGTTGTGAGAGTGCGAAAGGCATTGATTCTGCGTGTACCGATGGGAAGAACAGTATTCAGGCCGTCGAACTGCTGAAACTTCAAAACGGCAAGCTGGCACATATGCTTTCTTGCAACGGACAGCACCGTTTCGGTGTCGCTGTCAAGCTGCTTTTTGTCGTCGGCGGTGATTACCATAGTAATGACCGCAAACATCATACGCTGATCCCTTGTTGTCAGGTCGTCCAAAAACTCCTTGCTTTCCTTGCGCTGGAGCTCCATATCATACGGGACGACTGCGGAAAAATTGTTGTTGGCGTTCTGTCTGCGCTGCCAGTTGGTAATGTTCGTTTCCACGCCGAGCAGACGGTTTTCCACCTCACGCACCGCCTCGTCGGTGGGTACGGGAACAACATCAATCGACAACATCATATTGCGGTTAAAGTCGGTAAGCTCCGTTACCATACTGTCCTTGATATACGAAGCGTAGTCTTTCAGAAAAAGAACCCGGCAATATTTCTCGCCGAGCTTCAGATAATCGCTGTTCTTTTCCATAGAATCGGGACAGATATAGTCCTTGAAATCGTGCCCCTTTTTCATCATATCCTGCGGGTCAAAATGAAAGGCGGCTTCCTCGCCCTGACGGTAGAAGTCGTGAAGCACCCGCAGTTTTTCGCCTGCGTCAAGCTCGGTACACTTTGAGCCGAGGGCGGCAAAGTGGGAAATCAGGTCTGCGCCCACACGGGAAAAATAGGTGCGGGCTTCCTCAATATCCTTTTTGACAACGGAAATCGTGATATATTTCTCCTGCATAATGCCGTTTGCGCCGGTGGCTTTATCAAGCAGCATTTGATTATATTCTTTGCGGTATACATCACGGGAATCACCGCGCATAGGCATTAAAATCGACTGCTCAAAATTCGCCTTGTTTAAGCGTCGGTTGTTAATGGTGATTTTCGTGGTAGCGCCGGAATCCAAGCTGTTGAGCAATTCGGAATAGGCAAGAAACATAGCCTCTTTGTCCTCACGGCTTGCCACAAGGTAGTTTATATCGCTGAATTTATAGGTTTTGGAAAAGCGGTTTCCCACCTGAAAAATGCCGCCTTTCCAGATACGCTGAATCGGGATAATATCCTGCACCTTGCGGGGAACGGAATATCGCTCCTTATCCTGTTTCAGCAGATTTTTTAGGGTCTTAATCATGCTTTACCTCCTGTGTCGATTTTGTCTTTGAGCGCTTCATAGTAGAAATTCGAGGATTCAAAACGAATTTCTTTCGGCTCTAAAAGCTCCGAGCGAATCCACGCCCAGATAAATTGCTCGGCGGTCATGCCGTGATAAGTGATAAAACCCAGCGCCGCAAAGGGAGCAGCGCCGAGAATACACATCCACGACACGGTTTCCGTCCCAACATAGGGCTTTAAGAGAAAATACAGCCCCACGGCGACAGCGACCGCCAAAATGGAAAATATGAATTGCCGCATACTTAACCCGAAAAACATTGATTCGGTATAGTTGCGGATTTCACGGTTGATCTTGACTTCCAAAATATCACCTCTCGTTATCTTTCCTGTTCATCTTTGGCTTTGGGTTTCGGTTGCAGCTCGCGCGGGGTTCTGCCGTCAAGTGGCTTGATAAAATCAATCTGCCCGGCGGCATAAATGGCGTTGCTGTTTAACTGCCTCTGCCACGCCTTATTAGAGGGCGACCAGCGAAACCCCCAGCTTTTAAGTTTACTGCGCTGTTCCTCGCTGGGTTTTTCGTCAAAAAGAAGCTGTAAACGGTTTTCCTCCTGATTGGCAACCGCTTCGCCACCCTCAAACTGCCAGCCGACAAAACCCGTTTCCTCACGGCGTTCCAGACTTTCAATCCGCTTTTTCAGACGGTTTATTTCCGCATTGTTATTTGATAACTGATAGGGAGCATAAGGCGCGGTGATCCACGAATAGCCGTTTTTCACGGCTTCGTCGATTTCAGCCGCTTTTTCATCGGAAATGCCCTCAAAGCCTTTCATTGTGCCGTTTTTGCGGTAATAGGCATTGACCTTTTTCATATGGCTTTGCAGGTCTTGTCGCTGCTGCAATTTTTCTTTCAGCTTCGTAACGGCTTCGGGGTCGTCGCTGGAAATAGCAGAATTGTTTTCGGCAGCCTCGGCCTTACTGCGGTAGTAGTCCGCTTTTTGTCCTGCCTCCACGGATTTCTCCATTTTGCCCCATGCGCGGTCACGGTAATTTTTATCGGATTTGTAGGAATGGTGATCGACCAAAAGCGGCTGCCCCATAGGGATTGCCTCAACCATCTTGCTCGATTCGTGTGCAAGCCGGCTGCTTTGCTGTTCAAACTTTTCCGCTTTCTCGTTGTAGTAGTCGATTCTCCGTTGCTTTTTTTCTTCGTATGAGTTCATAGCATATCGCTCCTTTACTTACATAAAAAATAGCCTCCTGCGAATATCCGCAGAAAGCCGTTACAGTCCCATCATTTCACGCACAACACGGTCAGCCATTTTGACCGCACCCACGAGGACAAGCATATTAAACACAAGCTCCCCGATATAGCTCCATACCATAGAAACCGCTGCAGCGTTCGGGTCAACCACGGGCGGGGCCGAAGCGAACAGGGAGAAGATAATGCAGGCAAGCACGATTATCGCGCCCTCCAAGCAGACAGCGGCATAGGATTTAATAAAGCTCTTGCCGACATTCTGCGAGGGTTCGCCTGCAAAAGCGGAGAGAGGAACAGGTGCAATCGCCGTGTAAAGGTAGAGTTTGAAAAATCTGCCGTAGACCGTCATTATCATAATGAAAGACAGTACCGTAATGAACAGGCCGCCGATCAGCGTCACCGCCCATAATGGGATAGATTCAAAAAATCCGCAGTCCTCAACCGCCGTTACGATTTCAGAGGGTAAAACCGTCTGACCCGCCGCACCGAATCCTGCGGCAGTCATAATGGTGGAAATAAGCCCCTGCACAATATTGAACAAAGCCATCATCAGTTCCAGACCGTAGGTGACGGCGGCCTTTGCCAACGCAAAGCGGATAAAGACCTTTAATGCGTGCTCCGGCTTTTTGAGTTCCGCAAACGAGCCGCAGGTTTTCATCACGCCGACAACAAAGAACAGTACGAGCAGGGCAAGCCCTATCGCCTGTACCGCGCCGTGGATATTGACAATCACATTCCAAATTGTGCCGCCCTTAAACTGCTGGGGCGACTGCGTGATAAGCTGCCATATCTCGGCAAGTTTGCTGTTCCAAGTTTCAAGGGCGTTTTCAAGGTTTTGTACGACCCAGTTATCCGACAACAAAATCACCTCCCGACCGTTCACGGTAGCCCTCGATTTCAATATCGCAGTCAACCTCGTTGCCCCAAGCGTCCCAGCCATCCGCTTTTTCTCTTGCGAAAAGCTCTACACGGGGCAGGTCGCCCACAAGCTCAATGATTTTATCCCTTGCCTCGTCGGGCTTCTGACTGTGACCGCGCAAAGGGCTGATAATGAATTGGTGAACACGGTTTGATTTCCGTTTCGGGTGGCCTTTGGTGGCAAGCAGGCAGATTTCGGCGTTTCCTCTCGTCCAGAAACCTAGCCCGTAAAACCAGCCCTTGCCGCTTTTGTTGAGTTTGAGCCAGACAAAGGCTACGCTTTTATACTCAAATCCCCATGCCTTAATTACCCGCAGCGCTTCCCGTAGCTGCGGGAAAGTCGCCCAAAGAAAAAGAATTGAATCCTTTTCGGATAGTTCGGAAACGGGCAGACGGCAAAGCTCGTCAATGCTCATCGTGGGATAATGCTTTTCAGCCGCACCCTGTACGCCGTTTCGTTCATACCGCCACGGCGGGTCGGCGTAAATAATGCTGTATTTCTTCACAGCGTCCTCCTTTCAGGCATAGTAAGGGCAGACCGCCGCTTGCAGCCTGCCCCGTATGCCGTATTGTTTCGTTATCTGCTGTCCCGGTCGGGCGAATTGCGGATAACGCCGTACACATCGTCCACAAAATACCGTCCGGCAAATGGATTGAATATTGCGTGACATTTTACGCCGTTATATTCTGCCAGATAGTCGTTGTCGCCCAAGCGCTTAATAATCGTCGCTTCACCGAGGACATGGGTTTCTCCCTGTTTCAGAGAGTGGATATAACACTCGCATTTTTCCATTGCAATCTTCCTCTCTTTCAGCCTGTAATCAGGGTAAGGATTTCTTTTGCAAAGGTAATGACAATACCGCCTGCAAGGGTGAGAAATCCGTTGGAACGCTGGCTGGGGTCGTGGGACTGAAAGGACAGGCCGACCTGCACAATACCCCAGCCCAGCAGAATCAAGCCGACTGCACGAATCAGACCGAAAATAAAATCGCTCAAATTGTTTACAACGGTGATCGGGTCGCCTGCGGCAAAGGCCGTCATCGAGCAGCCGAGGGTAAAGGCAAGCGCCATAACGACGGCGCAGTAAAAACGGAATCCCTTTTTGACCTTGCCGGGCATAGGCTGCTTGTTCGTGGTCTTGTTCTTGTTAAAGTTCTTCATATTGCAATCCTCCTTAAAGTAAAAACAGAGCTTCTATATCCTCGTCGGAAAGAAGCTCGTAATCGGGTTCTGTTTCTTCTATATCGGGAATGTCCTCTGCAGGGATTCCCACAAGGGAGAGCGTGGCGACGGCGTGTTCCGTCCCGCCGTGTTCATAAGGTGCGGCGCTGCCGTCTGTGGTAAGAGCCACATTCGGGTGTTTCAAGATGTCGTATTTCTCGTCCATAATCGGCAACTCACCGCGGATAAACAAAAGGGCGCAGCGGTTATCCAGCATACGAACCTCGTCCGGCGTCATAAGCTCACGCCCGGAAATTTGATAATTCGTGCTGTAATTGCCGTTACGCCCCGACGATTTGCCGTAGGTGTTGGTGTCAATGGTCGCTTTGCCGAGATAGGATTCGGAAATCAGCTTGTGGGTCGAGGTTTCGTTGCCGCCGAGGTACAGGAACTCGTCGCAGTTGCCTAAAATGGATTCCCATTCTTTTTCAAACAAGGCTTTCAGCGCCGCTATATTTTGCAGGATAATCGAAACAAACACCTGCCTTGAACGCATAACTGCCAGAATCTTTGAAAAGTCGTCGGGCAGCGAAACATTGCTGAACTCGTCCATCAGGAAGTGGACGGGGACGGGCAGACTGCCGCCGTACTTGTGGTCGGCAAGATAAAACAACTGCTGAAAAAGCTGCGTGTATAAAATGCTGACAAGGAAATTAAAACTTGTGTCGTTATCGGGTATCAGCGCAAACAACGCAACTTTCTTTTCGCCTAAGCTGGGCAAATCCAATTCGTCCGTAGCGGTCAGAGCCGCCAAAGAGGACAGGTTGAATTTTTCAAGCCTTGCCGCCAAAGTGATCTGAATGCTTTTCAGGGTTTTTGCCGAGCCGGAATGATAGTCCTTGTAATACTTGACCGCTATATGATCGGGGTCGCGCATTTCCAGCCGTTCAAAGAGTTCGTCCAGCGGCGAGGTGTATTCGTCCATATCCTCTCGAACATCAGCCGCACGCAGCATTTCCATAACCATCGGGAAATTCTGTTCGTCAGGCGGCGCCTCATACTTCAAATAGAAAATGAGCGCCAAGAGCAGCATACTTGCCGCCGTGTCCCAAAACGGGTCGTTGGATTGACTGCCTTTCGGTGTTGTACTCTTGAACAGGTTTGTTACAAGCCTCTGAACATCGTTATCGTCACGGAGATACACAAACGGATTGTAGCAATGGCTTTTCTCCATATTCAGAAGATCAAGCACACGCACCTCATAGCCTTTTTGTTTCAGTAAATATCCCGTGTCCCGTAAAAGTTCGCCTTTCGGGTCCAGCACGACAAAACTTGTATTTGCCTGACAGAGATTCGGTTTTGCATAGAATCTTGTTTTTCCCGCCCCGCTGCCTCCCACGACAACCGTATTAAGATTGCGGCGGTGCTTTCGGCCGTCCAGACCTACACGGACATTCTGCGTAAAAATCTTGTTGTCCTCCGGCTTTATTGCCCGATATTTTTTGTTGACGGCTCTTGCATTGCCCCATTTCGCAGAGCCGTGTTCTTCGCCCCTGCGGTAGTTGCGGCGGGAAGATAGGAATACGCCGATAGAAAGACCGTACACACAAAGCAAAACGAGGACAGTTTTTAGGCTGTCCCCGCAAAGCTCTATATGAAACGGGTCATTCATTGCCGCAGGAAACCGGGCAAGGATTTCGGGTAAGCCTCCGTGTGCGGCGGGAGCGATCAGCAGTCCCAGCCACACAACGGGAAGAATCCCGAACAGGCAGAGGACAAGAGGACTTTGCCTACCGTTCTTCATCTCTGCACTTCTCTTTCTTAAATGGGGCCCCCGCAAAGTCGTTAGACTTTGTGGGGAGAGGAGGAGCGACGGAGTGGTCGAGCTTTTGCCCGTTTGCGGGCAAAATGAGTGAACGCAGTCCGCGACGACGAGGTGCGTCGATTGCTTTCAAAAGAACCTCGTCAACAATATCGGTGGGGCGTTCTTCTTCCAGCAGGTCGTTCCGCATTTCATTTAAGGCATTGATAACAACGCCGTGTTCGTAACGGTTAAGGGTCAATACCCGTTTTTCTGTTTTCTCCATAGTCAGCGCTCCTGTTCCGCTTTGCGGGGCGCTTTGCTCTTTTCCAGCGCCCTTGTCATTCTTGCGGAAATGTCGTAGGCGGTATCTCGGATTTCGGAAAGCTCGGCGCGGATTTCCTGCGGGTCGTCGGTGCGGAGAAAATCGGCGGGATTCTCAAAACTGTAATCGCTCACATCAGCGCCGAACTCTTTGCCGAGGATATACGAAACACAATGCGCTTTGAAGCCGGCATTTTGCGGGTCGTATTCCTCGCTTGTCTGTGCAAGCTCCGCTTGCGCCAGCGCCTTTGACACCTCGCAGAACAGATCGTTTGCTTCCATTCCGCGGCAGACAAAAATAGCCTGCTGTTCGGGGTCGTAAAGAGCGCCCAACCCGTCGGGCAATTCATCGACAGACTGAATCGGCACAGGCTTTTTGTAAATGAGAGCGCCGAGCAAAGCCCTTGCGTCGTGGGAAACAGGCGGCTGTGCTTTCATTCGGGCGGTGGTCTGCGAAATGTCGTACACTCGCTTAATGTTATATGACACGCCGATACTGCCGTCGTCACGGGTATACTCGCCGTTGGATTCCACGATTTTGATAGGACGGCCAAATTCCTGCCGCTTGATATACACGCCCTGATCGCGCCAAAAATCCTTGTCGCCCAGCCTGCGGGCGTCGGGTTTCGTCGCCAGAATCAACAGGGCGTTGGTAGCGGAGTAGTGACGGAAATTCGCTTGCACATCCAGATAGTTACGGAACTTGCCGCCGTCTGTGCATACTTCCTCGGCGGTGGCGTCGGCAAGGGCGTAAACCTCGTCACGCTCTGCCTTTTTCTTTGCCGCCCAAGCCTCTTTGTCAAAATCTTCGGCTTGCGGGGCGGGTTCAAAAATATCGTCAAAATTGCTCATTGTTAGTATCATACCTTTCTAATGAATTTGTTTCGGTTTCTTTCTGCCGATTAGCAGAAAGAAATTTTGTGCCTCTGCACAAAAAGGAACAAATTGGGGCCGAAAGCGGCTAATATGCGTTTAGCGCTCGTTTCATCTTTCGGCCTTATCTCTCCTTTGATTTGGGTTTCTTTTTTCGGGACGGCTGCTTGTGGGCGGTCGTCTGCTGTTTGGTCGGCTTTTTGGAAACGGTGGGTTCTTCTTTGACGGGAGCCGCTGCCTCTTGCTGTTTCGCCTTGATTTCCCGCAGTTCTTCACGAACAGAGGGGCGTTCTTCGGGCGATTTAACAGTACCCTCGGCGGTTTTGCTTTGCTTCTTTGAGATAGGCGCGGACGGATGGGATTTCTCCGCCGCTTTCCCAAAAGAATCATTTTTGCTGACTTCGGGATTCTGCGGCGTCCGTTCCTCCTTTTTCACAGGCGCGCCCATTAAATCGTCAAGCAAACGGTCGTCCGCCTCTTTATCGGGCTTCTCCTGTTCGGGAGCAGAGGGGGCGGCGGTTTTCTCGGCTTTGGATTTTTCAATATCACGCTTAATAGAAACAGTATCGACCGCAGCCAGCTTAAAGCGTTCCACAATGCGGTTAATTTTTGAAGCGTCCTCGGCACGAACCATAATGTCTACCATACCGTCAGCGGATTTCTCTTTACCGCGCAAGGCGCAGTAAACAACGCCGTACCGTTTAGCTTCGGCGGCAAACTGTTTCAAATGCTCCTCGCTGACGGTAAACACTTTCAGTTCCTTGCCGCTTTTGAGCATAGCGGTCAAACGCTGCCTGCCTTTGGTCTTGTTTTTATCCCTGTTTTTCAGAACAGTATAAATCATAGCGGCGATATTTTTCGCCGCCGAGCCGGTCAGCTTTAAGGCGACTTCCGTACCCTCTAAACTGATCCTTACAATCTGTTCCGCCGCGTCACCGGAATTGTACATGGTCGGTTTTCTCCTTTCCTTTGATTTGCTCGTCCTTGCGGACAGCTTTGATTTTCTCTTTGATAACGCCGGAGCGTTCGGCTATATCGTCACATAAAGATACCTCCCTTCGCAAAGCGGCAAGCTCTTTTGACAATGCGGATATTTGTTCTTTGATTTCCGCCGCTTTTTCGGGGTCTGCTTTGACCGCCGCCGTCCGCTGCAATTTGTAAAGCTGCTTTCGCTCGGCGGTCAGAGCCGTAATTTTGTCCTTTACCTCGGATTGATACGAAAAAAGCTGCTCGGCGGTATCAATACGATTTCGCACAAGCAGCCTTGCTTCGGCGGTGATGTCGTCCAGCTTTCGCAAGTCCTCCCGCAAAAGGAAGTGAAGCCGCCTATTTTGTTTCGGATTGTTTTTCGGGAAGATCCCCAGCAGGTGGCAGTAGTGAAAATACAGCGCCCGAAACCCTGTGATTTTGCGGGTCTTTTCCAAGCTGCCGAACAGCCGAATCCGTATGACTTGACGGGTCGGTTCGGACGGCCTCTTTTCAGCTCGTGTCTGCGACAGAATCCGTCGGCGGATTTGTTCAATGGAATAGTCCTCACCGAAATTCCGCATAAGGCGCACAAAGCGTTCCTTGCCCGGCGGCCGTACCGAAATATCCTTGCCGATCTTGACCTCATAGCCTTTCTTCCGCAGGTTATCGAAAAACTGCCGTTCAGTCATAGACTGCCGTATGGCTTCGTCAATATCGGCGCGTATCAGTCCCCGCCAAGTGGGGCGCTGTTCCTGCTCGGCACGCCATTCGCCGTATTGCTTGGCTTTCCCGTACTGTGGGTTTTCAATCACCGATAAACGGTACTCACGGCAAAGCTCATCGGAAACAGTCTGCATATCGTGATAATCCTTTTTGGTGCGGTGGTATTTGATTCCGTCCACAAAGGACACCGTATTCAGCACAAAGTGATTGTGCAGGTGATTTTCTTTGTCAAGATGGGTCGCCACAATCACCTGATAACGGTCGCCCCACAAACGGGCGGCGAGCTTCATTCCGATTTCGTGCGCCATTTCGGGGGTCGCCTCGCCGGGGGCAAAGGACTGATACCCGTGGTAGGCCACCGTCCCGTTTTCCTTACCAAACCGCTTTTTTACGGCAAGCATTTCATCACGGGCGGTCGAGGGAGAGCAGTTGATACCCGACACAAAACGGTGAACTACGGCACAGTCCTCATTATCCGCTTTCTGCGTCTTTCGGGAATTGACCGCATAGCGGATCACATCGGAAAGCTCCTGACCGTCCTTTTCGGTCATATTTTCATCGGTATAAAATTTCGGGTTCGTTGTTTTATCGGGATTTTCCACATAGACGACCACCTTGCCGAGCCAGCCTTTCACTCGCCAGATTGAAGTTGTCGCCATACCGTTATTTCATCGGGCGGGGCAAAATGACCGCCTCGGTGATTTTCTTGATCGCCGTATCAACCTTGCGGCAGGCCTCGTCGTACCTCTGCACATCGAGAACATTCAGGGTGTGCGCTTTGACGGCAATCTGATTCAGATTGTTGCCGATCCCGTGGAGCTCCCTCATCATGGCGTAGTAATCGGGCGGCGGAGCGTCCTGCGGTTCAAGCCCATTTACCAAGTGCCGCAAATACGCCTCGCGGGAAAGACCGCTGCGTTTCACTTTCTTTTGAAACGCCTCGGATTCCTTTTTGTCGAGCCAGAATTGAATGTGAACATTGCGTTTTCTCATATCTTCACCTCCGAATTGAGTTCGTTTTGAATTTCAACAATCCGCTTGCCGACCGCATACACAACGGGAATCGTCACGCCGTTTCCTGCCTGCTTGTAAAGCTGGGCGTCGGAATTGACGGCGGCCGCCTTGTCAAACATTTCATCGGAAAAGCCTTGCAGCCGCCAGCACTCACGGGGCGTCAGCTTACGGATTCGTCCGCAGCCAAGCGGGATTTCAGTCTTGGTTTCGGATTTGTCTTTATTAAGGTTCGCCGCCTGTTTAATAGGCAAAGCGTGTTCGCAGGAATCGCAGGCGCACAGATACACGCCGTGTTTGTCCTGCGTATTCAGGCAAAAGGCGGGTTCGCCGCACTCCTTAAAACGGCGTCCGTTCTGCCGCTTGTTTTCACGGTCAGGGGTCAAAACGGCGCGGCAGCCATAAAAAACGCCGGAGCTTTCGCCCCGGTTGCTTACCCCGATTTTGTTATATCCTGCGATCAGGCATTTGGTATAATCCTGTTCCCGGATTTTCGGCTCGCTTCGTTTTAGCTGAATCAACGCCGTTTCCTCGGTACGGTCGGGACAGTCTGCGCCCATACAAAGCACGCCTGAATTATCGGCGCTGCGGTTGCCGATTCCGCTGTCATATCTTGCTTTGATACAGCGGGCATTTTCCGTCAGCTTGGGATTGCCTTTGCACAGGTCAATAAAATACATTCCCGTCCTGCCTGCAAAGCCGCCGCCCTCGCTCATCAGCGTACAACTGATACCTGCGGGATCGTAAACACGCTTGCCCTGCGTACCGCCGATTAGCTGTATAAGAGCCTTGCCGTCGCTTGCGGTGACAGGAAATATTTTTCGTCCACCGTCGGCTCTAAAATGTCGATAAGCGACAAGGTAGATTCGCTCCCTGTTTTGCGGAACGCCGTGGAAGCGTGAATTAAGCAGTCCGTATTCGATATGATAGCCGATTTCGGAAAGCGTAATGAGAACGGTCGCAAAGTCCCATCCCCGATTAACGGAGAGCAGATTTTTAACATTTTCAAGGACAAGCCATTCGGGTCGATCTTCGGCTGGCGTGCCTTTGAGCAGTCTAACAATTTCAAAAAAGAGAGAGCTTCGTTTTCCGGCAAGCCCTCTTTGCCGGCCAGATACAGAAATGTCCTGACACGGGAATCCGCCTGCCCATAGGTTGACCCTCGGCAGGTCGGCGGGTTCGGTTTTGGTAATATCTTCTCCATACCATTCGTCCTCCTGTATATCGTGTATAGCGCGGTAGCTGCGGTCTGCGAATTTGTCTATCTCGCAATGGCCTTTACAGACCATGCCGCAAAGCTCAAAGCCCTTGCGGAAACCGCCCACGCCGCTGAAAAAATCCAAAAAGGTTAAGGGTTCGGTCATTTGTCGTCGTCCTTTCCGCGCAGGCGGTTAATTTGAAATAGGCACATTGTTACAATACCGATACAACCGCCGAGCATAGTTCCAATGATAAAAAAGAGCAGTTCGCTCATACTATACGCCTCCTTTCAGCGCATAAAAATATCGCCCTCCGTGTAAAACGGGGACGAGCAGATTAAGGGTTTCAGGGGCTGCCCCTGACAAGTTTTTGCCTTTGTGGTATCACAAAGGCGATGCTTGCTGGTATATCGCATAGCGTTCGTCCCATCGGCCGAACATCTTGCCACCGACCGAAATATATTCAGCGTTCATGCTCCCGCTGCGGGTTGAACGGGATTCCGATTAGCTGACCGTTCAGCTTCGCCAAGTGTTCGGGATAGCGGAACATCTTTGTATAACGGGCAAGCTGTTCATCAGAAAGACTGTCAAAGCTCTCGCCCCGGCAGTCGCAGATAAAGGCAGGACCGCAGATGAAATCCACCATAACGCCGTCCTCATTTTTTACGCTGCGGTTCGGCTGCATACCGTTGATTTTGCTTTCCTCATTGCAGACAATACAGACCTGTTCCTCAAACGGATAATAGGCTTCGATCAGTCCGTCAACGATTTTCTGCAAATCTTCAAGAGAAGTGCCGATTTCAGCGGTGCGAGCGAGCTTGCCCGGTTCCAGTAACAACACCTTGATTTTCTTTTCCTCACTCATAACGAAAAGCTCCTTTCATCGTTCATAATCACGGCTACGCTCGTTTGTCCTTGCGGAGAAATCCACCCCGACAAAGGAATCGGCATCGAGGATATATTCGCTGTCGTTCCATCTTTGCTCAACCTGCCTTTCGGCTTCTTCACGGGAATTTGCCTCCACCTCAACCGTCTTTTGCAAGGTTTCGGTAATTGTAACCTCATAGGTTTTCATCGTTCTTTGCTCCTTTTCCATATGATTCATAAATCGCTTTGGCATTATCGGATTGCGGAGAAAACTTAATACCGCACTCGTTCTCCAGCGCAATCAGTAAACAGCGTAATTCGTCGCTGTTTTTGATACGGGGAACGGCAAGTGCCGAGGGAGAAACGCCGAGTGCCTTTGCCATTTGGCACAACAGGTTTTGTTTCGGCGTCCTTACGCCGGATTCGTACTGTGCGATTCGTACATCGGCGCTGCCCTGCGGAAAACCGACCGCTATCCCTAACGCCTTTTGCGTCATACCATGCAGAATACGAAAATGCCGGATTCTCATGCCCGTATTCAATAGTTCTGTCATTTGTTATCGCTCCTTTACTCGCTCCTTTCGTTTGGTAATGGGTAGTCCGAGCCGCAGGCACAAACAATCGTTGTAATCCTTGCCCTGCGGGGGCGGCTGAATATCCACCGTGACCGCATACCTTTTTGACAGCAGGGTTTTGATTGTCGCTGCGGCAATCCGTCCCGCAGGGTCGTTGTCGAGCCTTAACACCACCTTGCGGATATGCGGATAGTCTGCAAGATACTGAACAAGGGCGACGGGCAGACTGCTCTCTTCAATCTTGGCTTTCGGCTTATACACGCCCGCAAGGGAAAGCAGGTTTTCGTGTCGCCAGTCCTTGCCGTCCAGCTTTTGCGTTGTCCCGTAGGACAGCAGATCGACCGCTGATTCAAATAGATTCAGCGTGCCGCTTTCGACGGCGGCGGGAATCCCAAAAGAATAATGCTTGTCGCTGCCGTTTGCGTCCCCGATAAAGTCCGAGCCGATACCGCGCAGATTGGCGTAGCGGGGTTTGCCGTTGCGATCCTGCCCGACGAACACGACATTGTGATAGGGATAGCTTTCATAAAGCCGTCCCGTACTGATACAAAAATCTATCAGGTCATAGTCAATACCTCGTCCATGCAGATATTTGACGGCGTGAGTGGCACAATGGTTCGCCTTTGGCAGAAGCAAAACTTTTTCTTTCGGCTTGCTCGGCGCAGGGGTATAGGTCGGCGGTGATACCGCGACATTTCCCATAATCGTTTCAACCGCCTGCGTAAAGGGCATTTCTTTGACCTTGATTAGATAGTCCAGCGCCGAATAACCGCCAATCCCACGGGAAAACCAGCACCATTTGCCGTTTGAAATCTTCAAGCTGTCGTGCTCACGGGTGCAGTAGGTGTTACCGCCGAAATGAACAAGCTCCTGCGGCTCATAGCTTTTCAGATAGGTCAGCAAATCCATTTCACGAGCTTTCTCCACCACCTCCGGCGGGATATATGGCATATTTTTTCACCTCCGTTCTGAAATAGAAAAAGCCGAGGGGCTTTCATTTAGAAAACCTCTCGGCTATGTAAAAAGCGATACGGGAAATCCCATACCGCTTATGCTGAAATATTCAATTTAGCGCCCCGACCTTTTTCAGATACGAAATACAGTCGGTATGTCCTCTGAAATATAACCGCTGGCGTTCCATATCGTCGAGCCTGAACCGCAAACGGAAATACTCGGTCAGAACTTCGTGTTCCTCGGCGGTCAGAGAAATACCGCCGCTGCCGTCCATAACTTTACCGATAAACGGATTGTCTGCTTTCAGCTTTGAAATCTGCTGATACAGGGAAGCATAGGCCTCGTCCGTCTTTTTGAAATCAGCAATCGCTTCGTCCTCAATCTCGGCAAAGGATTCCTCAATCCGCTGCGCCAGATCGGTATAAGAACTGTCGCTCACTTGAAATCACTTCCTTGTCCTTTTTTATTATATATCATACCCAAGTGCGGAAACAATATCAAATGTGCAAATCAGCGCTCTATATCTTTTTCCGTTCTTCCAAGAGCGCGTACATAGAGATTCGGGCTTTGAATACGGTATTCTTCGGGGATATTCTCAATATTACCGTCGTAGATGTCAACAAAGCGGCCGCCGTTTGCCCTTACATAACCGTGGTCAGTAAATACGCCACTTTCATCAAAGCGAATATCACGCCCGAACCCCTCATAGTCGATATAGTTTGAAAGAGCGCCCATTGCCTTTGTATCATAACAGCCGCTTTCCTCAATCCAATAATAGCCGAGATCAGAATCATCGGTAACACCCGGAAGATAATCAAAGCAATCCATATTTTCGGTGAGATTGATTAAATCCCGCACGCTGCCCGTATTTTCGCCCAAGTCTAAAACTGCTTGCCAGAAGTCCTCGCTTTCGTCAAGCTCCATAATCTTTCCTGCAAGGTAATTGAGCTCGCTTAAACTCTCGTATTCTCCGAGCAGGTCATAAATGTGGGAATCGGAACACTCGTAATCGGTAATGAACCATTCCTCATAGCGGCGGTTAATGCCGATCCGCTTAAAAACCTCCTGCATTTCCTCGTTGGTAATCGGGAACTTGACCCATTCGCCGACTAAATAGCCCTCGTTGTATTTGCCGAGATTGGTAATAAAGGCTTCAAAGGCGCAGTCCCTTGAATCGGATAAATCCTGCATAATTTCGCCTCCTCACCGTTCCAGAGTGACGGCCTGTCGCCTGTGCGGAATGGGAAAGCCGTAAATATTCGCTATTTCGTCGCCAAGCCTGCGGGTTATTCTCGTGATGTCCGCACGGGTCGCCGTACCGCAATATAGTTTTTCTTTCAAATTGTCAATCTGTGTTTCGGAAACACCATCCTTATAGGCGCGGTAGAGATAATGATTTGTGCCGTCGTGATGAATGGCGTCGCAGCGAAAATCGCCGATTCTATCCACATACCAAGTGCTGTAATCAATATCCCGTCCGCTGTAAAGGCAGTCGCGGATATTGCCGCTTTCGATTTCCTTGTACCCCATACGGCGGCCATGCCAAAGTCCCAAGTCACCGACAACGAGAATCGGACGGGATAGCTGAATATTCAGATTATGGCGTTCGTCGTCCAGATAATCGCCGTTAAGCTCATACATAAGCTCTATACGCTCGTCCTCGGACAATTCGGGATATTGCTCCTCTAAATCGGCTTTCCAATCGTCGTAATCAATATCGTTGCTCCATATAATGTGCCTGCCGTCGTTCATCGTGCGTCACCTCGATCCTTTTGCTTCGGCCTGCGGGGATTGCCGAGCTCGTCATAATTTTTCGGATTTGCGCCGGGTATGCTCCAACTGAATATAGAACCGACAAGCATCGCTGCCTCCTGTGCTTTGGAAACACCGAGCCTGCGGTTCATATCGTCCGCATATTTTCGGGCGGCGGCAGAATCTATCGGCATTTTCAGCGGAATATAGCTGTGCTCACCCCGAAACACCTTGATAACCTCGCCGCTGGACGGCAAAGTGGAATAGCACATTTCCGGCATAGGCGGTTCGGCGGGAAGATAGACAGCACCGCAAGACTCCATACGCTCGGCAAACTCGCAGATGTGATAGCTTTCCTTTCCAATCTCTGCATGGGTTTCGTCTACAAACCGGCAGTAGGCTTTAATCTGTTTGCCGTCCCTATGGGTAACGATAATACTCCCGCCGTCGGGCAGACGGAAAAGATCGTTATAATGGCTGTCGATAAAGCGAATCCCTTGTGCCGCCTTTTCCATGTGAGCGTTCAGCCGGTCGGAAACATAGGCGTAGCAATAGAAATTGTTATCGCCGGGTGCGGGAATACAGCGCAGAAGATAGGTGTATTTTTCGGTGTCAACCCGATACCCGTATTCACGGCTGAAATTCCCCATAAACCGCCCGTCGGGGCGGGCACAGCAGTATTCCAACATAGAATCACGGTCAGCTAAGATACCCACCTTGTAAAACTCCTTGATAACGGAATCGAACTCGGCGGCAAATTCGTCCGTCCTGTACTGCTTAATTTGATCCTCATAATCAGGATAAAAGGTCTTGCCGCCGTTTCCGAAATCCCCGCGCATAAGGGTAATGCAGCCGCTTTGCGTCATAAGCTGATAACTTTGCGTGTACGCGTAATCCCGTTCATTCGGGAGCATTTCACGGATATTCAAATTCATTGTGTTTTCGCCTCGCTCTCTGCCATAAGGAATTGTCCGAACTCGGTAAAAGCGTACCAATTCGTGCGGTCAAAACGGCTCTCGTTGAACCGCCCTTTTGTGAGAACCCGTCCCCGTATAAGCTGTTTTAAGGCATAGCGGATTTCGTCGTAGGTGAGAAACGGAAAGAACCCCGTCATCATCTGCACCGAGCAGCGAACCCAAACCTTGCCCTCGTGAAGCCGGGGCGACTGCGTGCTTTGTTCTTCAATGCAATCCCAAAGGAAACACGCCAGCACCGCCGCATTGACCCCGTATTTTTGTGCTATGTCTGAATCAAAGAAATGAACCATAAATAGAAACCTCCTTTTGTTTTTTCGGGTATGTAAAAAGCCAGCGTTTCCGCTGGCTTCGGCGGCTTTTTCAGCCGCCCCGGTCGTTATTTCTTCTTACCTCTGATTTTCAGGAAAATCAAAGCGCCCACAATGAACACGACCAGTCCGATTGCAACAATCGTTTTTAACTCCATTATTCAGCGTCCTCCTTTTCAGTTTTCTTTTTCTTCCAGCCAATCACGCCGAGGGTCAAAGCGCCCACCGCAGAAATGCCGAGCAGGGAGAGCCAAAGGACGGGATTACTGTCGTCACCTGTTTTCGGTGTGTCCCTTAATTCGTTGTGCATTTCCACTTTGGTAACTGCGCCCTCAAAAACGCTCGCTGTTTTGTCTGCGGGGAGAATATAGGCAGCAGAAGCGCCGTCCGATACCTCGGAAATCACATACTCGCCGATACGGAGATTTTCAATGAGAATTTCGCCGTTCTTGTCGGTGGTGAAAATTTCGGAATACCCGTTAGGCCCGGTCACACGGAACGAAAAACCCTCGACCTTGCCATCGGAAGATGTCTTAACGATTTTGAGTGATCCTACCTGTGCCGCATTGACAAAGCCCTTGCCTGCCTCGTTTTCCACGGTGACGGTCTTGCCGTGTTCGGTGATTTCAAAATAATAGGCGTTTTCGTCCAAATAGAAGCCCTCCGGCGCTTTGGTTTCTTTTACAAAATAGCCGCCGTAAATCAGGTCGGGCATTTCATAAACGCCTGTGCTTGTTTCGGTGAGCGTGCCGAGCAGTTCATCGTCTGCGTCAAGCTCCTTGTTGCCGTTAGAATCACGGTAAACGGCAAATTCCGCACCCGTCAGTTTGTTGTCGGGGTAGTCCTTATCAATCTTTGTAAGCTGCACCGTACCGCGAATCAGCGTATTTTCAATTTCAATCTCAATTACCGTGCCGTCCTTATCGACCGTCACGGCAAAGGTTTCATCAGACAATACAAAGCCTGTCGGCGCTTCGATTTCACGCACGAGCCAGTTTCCGTAAGGCACATCGGCAAAAGAAAAACCGCCGTCCTCGGCAGAGGTGGCGGTGATGATCGCATTTTCTCTTGTAAACTCGGTGCAGTCTGCTTTGAACAGTCCGATCACAGCGCCGCCGAGCGCGTTTCCGTCCTCGTCCTTTTTCAGTCCTTGAATTTCGTCGTAAATCAGGTCATTGTCAATCGGTTTGCCGTCATTTGCTTTGATTTCCACAAGGGCGGTGTCCTGTCCTGCGTAGTCAAAGACAATCGGGTGCTTTTCATCAGAGAGGATATAATGCTCGTCGGTGGAAAGCTCTTTGAGATAGAAGCTGCCAAAAGGCAAATCGGTTTTGCATACAGCGTGGCCGTTTTCATCAACCGATAGAATTTCAAGCAAGCCGTCCGCAGGGATAACCGAGCCGTCTGCTGCGGTCAAATCCTCGGCGGCGAACAGGCCAAAAGTCACGGCGGTAATCTCACCGTTTGCACCGATTCCGAACTGCGTATTCTGCTCTAACACCTTATCAAGCGAAACGGCTGCTTTCTGTCGCTCGTTGTAGAAGCTGACGGCGATTTCGGTGATCTCAATTTCCTGTCCCGCATAGACAAGCTCGGCGGTGCGGATTTCTCCGTTCAGAACCATTCCGTAAGGTGCTTCGATTTCCCGGATTTCATATTTTCCGAGATACAGCGGTTTGCTCTCGGCAAGTCCTGTTTCGTCGGTCGTCACGGTATCAACAATTTCGCCCTTGCCATATCGGGTCGTGCCGTCCGGTGTGATAATATCTTCGGCGGCGGTGATTTCATAGACCGCACCCGCAAGACCGCTTACAGAAAATACAGGCTGATATACACCCTCGGATTCGGTGACAGAGGAAAAGACCTCGCCACTTTTGTCGATCTTGATAATGCCTTTCTGTGCGGTATTCTCCTTGATAACCTCAATCACGGTAACGCCGCCCTCGTCGCTTGACGCATCCTGCACTACATCAAAATACACAGGTTCGCTGTTCAGCGTGTAACCGTAGGGAGCAAATACCTCAATGAGCGAGTACCCCGAACCGTATTCTAACTTTTCGGGTGTAATTAAATAGCCCTCGTCGTTGGTGTAGAATGTGTCGATTGTGGTAACTTCGGGATAGGTGAAAGTCTGCGTAATCAGCGATCCATCCGGGCGGTAAAGCTGAAAGCCTGCTCCCGCATAGGGAATCACTTTGCCGGTTTCTGCGTCCACTTTTACAATCTTGATATACGATTCAAAATTTGCGTTGTTGGCAAGATAACGGTAGGTCTGACCGTCTTTTGCGATATACACATCAAAATCGGGCAGAAGCTCGCGGCCGTCCCAGCCTTTCACCTGATGAACGGTGTAAATGCCGTAAGGCAGGTCTTTTGTTTCGGCAAAACCGTTCTCGTCGCAAGTGAGATAGTTACGCTCGGTATCTTTGGCGGCGTCATAGCTGCCTGCGGATTTCAAGAACACCTCAAATTCAGCCCCGACCTCCGGGGTTTCAAGCTGTGTTTCGCCGTCGTCGGTATGCTTAATGAGTGCGATTTTGCCCTTGATGATCTGCTCGGTCACATCGTTTGCAGTAGAATTGTACTCTACGGTGTAGTTTTTCGCTTCTGCGCCGATATGGTGTGCGGATTCGTCCAGCAAATAGCCCTCGGACGGCTCGATTTCACGCACCGACCAGTCATCGCCGCAGACATAGTATTTCGTGGTGAACTGACCGTTTGCGTCGGTGGTGTAGGTGTCGATAAGCTGCTCGCCCTTGTAAATGCCGTAAACCGCACCGCCGAGAGAAGCGTCGCCCTGCGCTGTGCCTGTTTCGCTGTCGCTTTTGGTAACGGTGACATTCCACTTTTTCAGAATGTTGGTAAAGCCTTTGTTTGTTACCTTATTCCACTCGACCGCCGCTGTCTGCTTTTCGGGAATAACATAGCGGATTGCGGTATCGACTTCCTCCAGCGTATAGCCTGTGCCGATCAGCACATCACGGAAATACGCCTTGCCCGTGCTGTCGGTCACGGCGTATTCATCGACCGCAAGCCCCGAAAGAGATTTTCCGAACAGGTGGAATTTCACACCCTCGTTTAATCCGTCCTCCGAGGTTTTGGTTACGGTGAGATCGCCGCGTTTCAGAACATTGCTGAAATTTACAGTAGCCACCTGACCGCTGACAACGGTAACACGGCGAACCTCCTGCGGCTCGTATTTGTCGTAGTTCTGCTCGGTCACGGTGTAAACTCCGGGAGTGAGGTTATCAATCTGAATCACACCGCCCGCACCTGTCTGTACGGTCTTATTCACGCCGTTGCCCGTAATGGTAAAGGAAATGCCCTCAACCTTACCGTCCTCGCTGGTCTTGACGATCTTTGCACTGCCATAGCTGACCTTGATATTCAAATAACCTTTCACGGGGTCATTGACCGACTGCGCGTAGGTGACGACATCTTGCAGTTTTCCGTTCGGACCGTACACGCCGTCCGTCCAAGTGATAACCCCGCGCCTTTGGGAATTTTTCTTTTCGGCTTTGATTGTCACGGTATCGGTGGGGGCAGTATCGGCGGTAATTGTCAGCTTGTTTCCGCTTACAGAAAAGCGGATTCCCGAAACGCTTGCGGAAAAGGAGTAGTTAGAGAGGACATTGTTTGTGTCGGTGAGTGTGGCGGTATACTTTTCGCCATCCCATTCAAGCTCAATGCTTTTTGCCTTGCCTGCGGATTTCGCAAAGAAGCTCGGCACTTTGGAATGGGTCTGCACGCTGGCGGCGATAGAATTGTAATAACTCATAATTTGGCTATACAACGGGTGGCCTGTGCTGATCTGATCGCAGATTGCGTCCTTGCCGCCTGTGCCGACCTTGTTAAAATCGGCGTCGCGCTCTCCAACGACCGTTTCCCAAACTAAAAGCTGCGTGGCAACGGCGTGAGCCAGCTTGTCGCCGCCCTCATTCTGCGAACGCCAAGAGGTCGAAATTGTACCTGTATAGCCGTACTGAAAGATACGACCGATGAACAGCTTTATATCGTCGGGCGAAATGGTGCTGTTGTAGGACGAGGGATAATTGTCCCAAAAGTTTTCGCCCTTTTTCGTGAAGCGGTCGCCCGATTCCTGCGGAACGCCGGGTTCAATGCAGTAACAGATATTGCCGTCATACGAACCCATAGCTCGGACGGTAGTATAGCGGGAACTTGCCATGCTCCAGCCGTTCATATAGGTGTAACTGCCGTGTCCCCATTCGCCGCCGTAATTGGCATCCCCGTCACGGGGAAAGGAAACAAGGCAAACTTCGTCGGTTTCTTCTGCGGCATAAGCAGTCGTACCAACCCCAAACAGAGTGGTAACGCACATCAGCGCCGCCAGAAACAGCGACATACATTTTTTGATTTTCTGCGTTTTCATTTGAAATCCTCCTTGAAATGAAAAAACGCACCGTGTTTTTACACAGTGCGTTCATAGTGAAATATTTGGTTTTGATTTTATTTAGGCGTAGCCGATATACAAATCGTAGCTCCCGTCGGAGCGTGCCTGCGCCCATATCCAGACATCGGTAATATCTTCGTCACGGCTGTACCGATCCAGCCTGCCCGCAATATCCCGTTCAAGACAAGTGCTGTATGCTCCCGCAGTAATGGGATTGTCCCAACAGTCAACCGCCGAGCTTTCAAGCCGTAACCCAACATTCACAGCGTAGGTTTTGGCATAGTCAATCCAAGTCTGAATATTAAATTCGGGAACGGCAGGTTCTTCGGACGCCGGTGTGGTTTCCTGCGGCTGTTCCACCTTTGGCGTTTCTTCCGCAGGGGGCGGAGTGGGCTGCTGTGTCGGTGCAGGCTTGGGTTCAGGGGTAGGCTCAATAGTTTTCGGCGTATTGTTTGAAACAGCGGTCTGCGGCGGTTGCGTCCCCGGTGCAGGGCTTTGTTCTGCGGCAGGCTGTGATTTTTCAGCCTGTGCCGATTCCGTTTCAGCCTGAACTATGGCCGTACTGTTTGCGGAGCTCTCTTTACTCTCCGAAACAGAAGCGGACGAACGATCTTCCGGCTCTGTACGCTCATCAATCCCTTTTGTCACCGTTTCAATGCCCGAACTGTCCTGTATCGCCTGCGGGTAATCCGTATTCGCACAACCCGACAAAGAAACAATCAATGCCGCCATAACAGCGATTATCCTTGTTTTTTTCATATTCGCAAACCTCCTTTGCAGCTTCATTGTACGAATTTTTGCGGATTTCTGCAAAGGTACGAAAATCGCCGCCCTGTAAACTCTCTTTTTTCGGGTAGTACAGGTAGTTTTTTGAGGGGGAGAGGTGTGGAGAGGGGGAACAAGCGAACACCGCCGCACCTTGCCTTATTTTAGGGTATAGTTATCCCTTGTTAGTGAAATTCTACCTTTCCATGCCTTTTTGCCGTTCACGCTTTCGGTATAGCTCCAAAGCCTTAATAATGGTATCTTCAATCTTCTGTGCGGGCGTCCCCGGCGCAAAATACTTGCTGATACGCTCTTTCGGCATTTTGAACTGCTCTTTCTGATTTGGTTTTTCCTCCTGCATAATGGAGAGAATCACCTCGTCGGTCAGCTTGCCGTCCTTGCTAAACTCTTTCATTTTGATTGCCTGTGCCAAAGACGGTGTGCAGTCCTCACATTCCATTGTGCTGTATAGGGATTCCTGCTGTTCTTTGGAAAGATAGGAAAGCTCGACAGCTGGATTCAGCGCTATTTTTTTGTCGTCAACCATCTGCAAAATAGAGGGTATTAGTTCAGTCAAGCGGATATAGCGTTGAATTTGTCGCGCGCTGTCTGGCGAATTATCCGCTAATTGTTTGTCTGATCTTGACTTCGTGCCAACTTGGCGCGAAGTTAAATCATTACGCTGTCCCTGCCTTTTCATAGCGTCCAGTTTCATTTTATAGGCAAATGCTTTTTCGGACGGTAAGATCGTTTCCCTTTGCAGGTTGCTATCCACCATGATAATGGTCGCTTCATCATCGGTGAGGTTTCGGACAATACACGGAATCTCCGTCAGTTCAGCCAGAGCAGCCGCAAACTTTCGCCTGTGGCCTGCGACCATTTCATAGCCGCCGTCCTCTTTCGGTCGGACAAGAGCCGGAACTAACACGCCGTACTTTCTGATACTATCGACCATTTCAGCCATTGCCTCGTCCTGCTTGACCTTAAACGGGTGGTTCGGAAAGTCGGAGATTTCGGCGGGATTCAGCGTCACAACCTTTTCAAGCTGCGATTCTGCGCGGCTTTCATCGGTCGAAAACAGGTCATCGAGCGGCGTCATTCCTAAATCTCTCGGTTTTACGCTCAATCTCCAACACCTCCTTTGTCAGCGCGTGGTATGCGGCGGCAACCTTACCGTTTTTGTCGTGAGCATAAATGCTCTTGCCTCTGCCGCTGGTTTCGGCGGCTCTCACGGAAAAGGGTATTTCCGTATTAAACACACGGATTTTCTCGCCGTAATGAGCGCGCAGAGAAGCAATGATTTCCTTTGCCTCGTTGGTACGGCTATCTACCATCGTAAAAAGAATCCCGTCGATTTTCAGCTTGGGGTTGATCTGCCGTTTGACCTGTGAAATGGAGTGCATGAGCAAATCCAGACCCTTTGCCGAGAGAAACGACGGCTGCGACGGAATGATAACGCTGTCCGCTGCCGCCAGTGAGTTCAGCGGCATAATGCCGAGCGACGGCATACAGTCAATGAGGATATAGTCATAATGGGGCTTTATCTCGTTGATATATGTCCGCAGCGCCCGTTCACGGTTCATAGCGTTAATCAGCCGGATTTCCATACCCGACAATGTGATATTCGCGGGCAGCAGGTCAACGCCCTCGCCGTGGTGCAAAATACCGTGGCCGTCGGGAATCGGCTTATCGTCAATCACCGACTGTATAATGTCGGTAAGCGTAACGGGCAGATCGTCAGGTTTCGGATAGCCGAGGGAGAGCGTCAAAGAATTTTGCGCGTCTGCGTCGATCAGCAAGACCCTTTTGTTTTCCTGTGCAAGCCCGATTCCGAGGTTAGCGGTCGTTGTGGTTTTACCTACGCCGCCTTTTTGGTTCGTCACCGCAATTACTTTGCAATTCGCCATTTTGGGGTTTCCTCCTTTACATAGATTTAGCCGCCTGCGGCGAAGCAGACGGCTATGTACCGGGTATGAAAAAAGCCATCTGCATTTCTGCAAATGGCTTAAAGGTTAAACCCTCGCTTTGAGTGTCTTACTGTATTTCGCATAATCTTCGCTCAATACATAATCAATCACGCAGGCTTTGGGTATAAGGTATGTACATCTTATGTAAAAGTGCTTGACCTTGTTTGCCCGCATTATTTTTCGGGCTGTACTGTCACCGATACCACCAAGCATTGTTTGAAATTCGGGTAAAGTGACAACATCAGGATATGAAGCAAAAAGTTTCTCATAGTGTGCGCGTGTTTTCATAGCAGTACCTCTTTTTCTGAAAATGTGTTGTCAATGGCAGAGAAATACGCTATAATATGTTTGCGATTTATGAATCTATTGCGTGTGCTGTTGTGCTCCGTTTTGGGGTTACATCCCTCCGATGTCCCTCCAAAATCCAAAATTCCCGTCAAAATTGAAAAGTGCGGAAATGGCAGACGAAACGGAGCTTTTTTACACATCAGCTTCAAAATAGTTAGTAATTGGGGGCTTTTTGGTGTCCGTCAACGACCTCCATAGGGGGTTGAGTTCGTTTGTATTCCGTGTGAAGCAAATAACTCAAAATCCGCCGGTAGCGATACCGTACCGGTTCAAGTCCGGTCACCGGCACCAAAAGGACATTAACTCTTAAGGTTAGTGTCCTTTTTCAGTATATTTCGGAGGGCGATAATTATGGGCGGAATAAGCGTTATGTTTTTAATGGGAATGCTTTCGGCTATGTATATGTTCTTTATAGCAGTAATTGCCGTGCTGATTATTTATTTTGCAGTAAGCTATGTTTTTGAGAGCATTGCGGCAATGGGTATGTGCAAGAACTTGTACTATAAGCACAGCGGTACAGCGTGGATTCCGTTTTATAATAAATATCTGCTCGGTAAAATTGCAGGGAATAAGGCTTTAGGCATAATTGAAGGTGTGCTGAACCTTTCAATCGCAACCGTTGCCGTTCTGTTTTTTTGTTTTGAACTGGAAATCGGTATCATCGGCTTGATTGCTCTGTTAGCTTGTGTTATTGCCTCATTTGTGATAGATGTGATTATTTCGGATAAAATATTCAAAAATCTTAACATCAGATATTCGGATGTTCTCACAGTAGTAAATGTCCTTACCTGCGGACTTTTAAGACCTATAATTCTTTTTATATTCAGAAATAAACAGAATACAGTCAGATTTTAATTTCAAAGGAGCAATACACGCTGTATTGTTCCTTTTCCTTTTGCAAAAAATGCCCTGTTTAAGATTATTTTTGTTTCATAATTTTTTGATACAGGCAATTTTTTAAAAAATTCGTCAATTTTTTTATTTTTAATTCTCATACGGTTGCTTATTTTTGATTTATATATTATAATGTATCTTGTATTGTTTTTTAATTACGGCGCAAAGCCGCATCTTTATGGAGGATTTGATTATGGAAAAGAAAGAATTACTTTACGAAGGAAAAGCTAAAAAGGTATTTTCTACAGAAGATCCCGATCTCTGCATCGTTTCCTACAAGGATGACGCAACTGCATTCAACGGCGAGAAAAAGGGTACAATCGTTGGCAAGGGTGTTGTAAACAACCGTATGTCAAACTTTATGTTCAAGCTTCTCGAAAAGCACGGCATTGCAACAGACTTTGTTGAAGAGCTTAACGACAGAGATACCGTCCTCAAGAAGGTTGAAATTGTTCCTCTCGAGGTAATTTTAAGAAATAAAGCTGCCGGCAGTCTTTCAAAGCGTCTCGGTCTTCCCGAAGGCACTCCGATGAAGACTCCTGTTCTTGAATTCTGCTATAAGAACGATGAACTCGGCGATCCCATGGTAAATGAATATCACATTCTCGCAGCAGGCTTTGCTACAAAGGAAGAAATCGACACAATCACAGAAATGGCTTTCAAGATTAATGAGATTATGATTGAATTCTTCAAGCAGTGCAAGGTTGATCTTATCGACTTCAAGATTGAGTTCGGCAGATATAAGGGCAAGATTCTCCTTGCTGACGAAATTTCTCCCGATACATGCCGTTTCTGGGATATGGATACTCAGGAAAAACTCGACAAAGACCGTTTCCGTCGTGACATGGGCGGTGTTGAAGAGGCTTATGCCGAAATGATGAAGCGTGTAGGTCTTGCATAATAACTACATTGTGAATTTTTGAATTAAGATATGTGAATTAAACTTTGGATAGTTATTTTGATTAATCGGATGGTGGCACCTTGGAATTTTCTTTCGATAATTTTGCAAAAGAAGGTCTGCACGAAGAATGCGGAGTATTCGGCATATTCAGCGACGGCACAATTAACCCTGCATACGCTTGTTATAACGGCTTGCTTGCTCTCCAGCACAGAGGACAGGAAAGCTGCGGCATCGCTGTATCTGACGAAGGTGTAATTGATTATCACAAAGATATGGGCCTTGTTACCGAGGTCTTTAACAACAAAATTCTTGATTCTCTCAACGGACAAATGGCGGTTTCGCATGTTCGTTACTCGACTGCAGGCGGTTCTGTGCTGGAAAATGCACAACCGCTTGTTATGCGTTATGTAAAGGGTACGCTTTCAATTGCTCATAACGGCAACCTTACCAATGCGCTTGAAATCCGCAGAAGTCTTGAACAGCGCGGCGCAATCTTTCAGACAACAATCGACAGCGAGGTTATCTGCTATGTAATTGCCCGTGAAAGACTTAAATGTCATTCTGTTGAAGATGCCGTTGCAAGAACAATGCAGGTAATTGAGGGAGCTTATTCGCTCCTTGTTATGAGCCCGAGAAAGCTTATTGCGGCTCGTGATCCTCACGGATTCAGACCGCTTTGTATGGGCAAGTACAACGATTCCTATGTTTTTGCAAGTGAAAGTGCGGCTCTTGATGCCTGCGGTGCAGAATTTGTCCGTGATGTTGAACCGGGTGAAATCGTAATTGTAGACCAAAACGGTGTTCGCAGTATGAAACCCGACTTTGGTGACAAGAAAAAGGCACTTTGCATTTTTGAGTATATTTATTTTGCCCGTTCAGACTCCTTTATTGACGGAGTAAGCGTTTATGAGGCAAGAAAGCAGGCAGGACGAATTCTTGCAAGGAAATACCCTGTTGAGGCTGATATGGTTGTCGGTGTTCCCGAATCGGGAATTGATGCCGCAATCGGTTACAGCGAAGAATCCGGAATTCCTTATGAAAAGGCTATTGTGAAGAACAGCTACATCGGCAGAACCTTCATAAAGCCAAGTCAAAAGGAACGAATGAAAAGCGTAAAAATTAAACTCAACCCGATTGCCGACAAAATCAAAGGCAAGAGAGTTGTTATTATTGATGACAGCATTGTGCGTGGTACAACTGTTGACCGAATTGTTACAATGCTCAAGGAGGCAGGCGCAAAAGAGGTGCATATGCGTATCAGCTCACCTCCGTTTATGTGGCCGTGTTATTACGGTACAGACATTCCGTCAAGAGGAGAGCTTATCGCCTGCAACCATACAATCGAAGAAATCACAAAGCTCAGCAAGGCTGATTCCCTCGGATATCTCCCTGTTGAGTCACTTCGTGAGATGATTCACAACGCTCCCGTAGGCTTTTGTGACGGTTGCTTTACGGGTAATTACCCCGCTCCTATCACAAAAGAAACCTTTAAGGGCAAAGAGCGTGGAGGAATGAACTTCGATGAAAACAATAAAAAGGACAACTAATTGAAAGGATGTAAATAATGGTAAAAGATACTTATGAATCACCCTTGTCAGCCCGTTATGCAAGCAAGGAAATGAAATACATTTTCTCGCCTGATAAAAAATTCAGAACATGGAGAAAACTCTGGATTGCTCTTGCAGAATCGGAAAAAGAACTCGGACTCCCAATTACACAGGAGCAGATTGACGAACTCAAGGCTCACGCTGATGATATCAACTATGAAGTTGCACAGGAAAGAGAGAAAATTGTTCGTCACGATGTAATGTCACATGTATATGCTTACGGTGTTCAGTGTCCGAACGCAAAGGGCATTATTCATCTCGGAGCAACTTCCTGCTATGTCGGTGATAACACAGATATCATCATTATGACAGAAGGACTCAAGCTTATCAGAAATAAGCTTATCACCGTTATCCGCAACCTTTCAAAGTTTGCCGATGAATACAAGGCTCTTCCAACACTTGCATTCACTCATTTTCAGCCTGCACAGCCTACAACAGTAGGTAAGAGAGCGACTCTCTGGCTTCAGGAGCTCCTTATGGATCTTGAAGATGTTGAGTATCAGCTTTCAAAGGCTAAGCTTCTCGGTTCAAAGGGTACAACAGGTACACAGGCAAGTTTCCTTGAACTCTTTGACGGAGATCACGAAAAGTGCAAAATGCTTGATCATAAGATTGCAGAAAAAATGGGCTACAAGGCTTGTTTCCCTGTATCAGGTCAGACATATTCAAGAAAGCTTGACTCACAGTTTCTCAATGTTCTTGCAGGAATTGCTCAGTCAGCCGCTAAATTCTCAAATGATATCAGACTTCTTCAGCACCTCAAAGAGGTTGAAGAGCCGTTTGAAAAGAATCAGATCGGTTCATCGGCTATGGCTTACAAGCGCAACCCAATGAGAAGTGAGCGTATTGGTTCACTTTCAAGATATGTTATGGTTGATGTTCTCAACGGTTACTTTACAACTGCCACACAGTGGTTTGAAAGAACACTTGATGACTCAGCCAACAAGCGTCTCAGCGTTCCGGAGGCATTCCTCGCAGTTGACGGCATCCTTTCACTTTATGCAAATGTTGCAGACGGTCTTGTTGTTTATCCAAAGGTAATTGAACAAAGACTCAGAAAAGAACTTCCGTTTATGGCAACAGAGAATATTATGATGGATGCAGTTAAGAAGCGTGGTGCTGACAGACAGCAGCTTCACGAGAAAATCCGTGAGCATTCAATGGCTGCGTCAAGAGTAGTCAAGGTTGAAGGCGGCGAAAATGATCTTCTCGAAAGAATTGCCGCAGATGAGGCATTCGGCGTTACTCTTGAAGAGCTTGAAAAAATTCTCAAGCCGGAAAACTACACAGGCAGAGCAAAAGAGCAGACAGAGGACTTCCTCAACGAGTGCATTAAGCCTGTTCTTGAAAAGTACGCAGATGTTAAGTCTGACAAGCCTGAAATCAATGTTTAATTAAACTGATTTAATCGAACCTTTGGTTCAAGTATATATTTTATTTATAGCAGACCATGCGTCTGTAAAAAGGAGTTTTGTAAAATGGTAAAAGCAATTGTAGGTGCCAACTGGGGCGACGAGGGCAAGGGTAAAATTACCGATGTTCTTGCAAACGACAGCGACATCGTAATTCGTTTTCAAGGCGGTGCAAACGCAGGACATACAATTGTCAACGATTACGGAAAATTTGCTCTTCACCAGCTTCCTTCGGGTGTTTTTCATCAGAATATCACCAATATAATCGGCAACGGTGTTGCTTTCAGCGTTGAAAACTTCGTTAAGGAAATGGCTCACCTCAAAGATCGCGGAGTTCCCGAGCCAAACATTATTATTTCTGACAGAGCGCAAATTGTTATGCCTTACCATGTAGCATTTGATTGCTATGAGGAAGAGCGTCTCGGCAAAAATTCTTTCGGTTCAACAAAGAGCGGTATCGCTCCGTTCTATTCTGACAAGTATTCAAAAATCGGTTTCCAGATTAATGAACTTTATGATGATCCCGATTCACTCAGAGAGAAAATCAGACACGCTCTTGAAATCAAGAATGCAACTCTGAAAAACCTCTACAACAAGCCCGAAATCACAGAACAGGAAGTTTTTGATAAGCTAATGGAATATAAGGAACTTCTTGCTCCTTATGTCGGTGACGCATTCACTTTTGTTCATAATGCTCTCAAAGACGGAAAGAATATTCTTCTTGAGGGACAGCTTGGTTCACTCAAGGATACTGACTTCGGCATTTATCCTATGGTTACTTCATCCAATACAATTGCAGGTTACGGTGCTGTAGGTGCAGGTATTCCTCCGTATGAAATCAAAGAAATCATCACAGTTGTCAAGGCTTATTCAAGTGCAGTAGGCGCAGGTGAATTTGTTTCTGAAATCTTCGGCGATGAGGCTGACGAACTTCGCAGAAGAGGCGGTGACGGCGGAGAATTTGGTGCAACAACAGGCAGACCGAGAAGAATGGGTTGGCTTGACCTCGTTGCAACACGCTACGGTTGTATGGTTCAGGGTGCAACACAGGTTGCTTTCACGGTTCTTGATGTTCTCGGATATCTTGATGAAATCCCTGTTTGTGTGGGTTATGAGCTTGACGGCAAGGAAATTGACTACTTCCCGTCAACAACAAAGCTTAAAAGATGCAAACCTATCCTCAAAAAGCTCAAGGGCTGGAAGTGTTCAATTTCAGGTATTACAGAATATGACAAGCTTCCTAAGGAATGCCGTGAATACATTGAATTTGCCGAAAAGGCTATCGGTGTGCCGATTACAATGGTTTCAAACGGTCCTTCCAGAAACGATATTATTTACAGATAATTAAAATATTAATTGAATACCGCACAAACTCTGTGCGGTATTCTTTAAATTTGAAAGGAATTTTACTATGAGCAATGCTACAAAAGAAACTGTCATTGTTCTTGATTTCGGCGGTCAGTACAATCAGCTGATTGCAAGAAGGGTTCGTGAGTGCAATGTGTATTGCGAAATTCTTCCTTATACCGTTGATATTCAGAAAATCAAAGACATTAGCCCAAAAGGTATTATCTTCACAGGCGGTCCTAACAGCGTTTATGACGAGTCATCACCGCATTATACTCCTGAAATTTTTGAACTCGGAATTCCGATTCTCGGCATTTGCTATGGTTGTCAGCTTATGGCATACACACTCGGCGGCAATGTTGTTTCGGCTACAGACAATTCATCAAGTGAGTACGGCAAGACAGTTACAAGATATAATAACAATGATATACTCTTTAAATCCGTAAAGAGTGAAGGAATTTCATGGATGAGTCACCGTGACTATATCAATGAAGTTCCCGAAGGATTCAGCATTACAGCTACAACGGATGTATGTCCCGTAGCCGCAATGTCATGTCCTGAAAAAAAGTTTTACGGTGTTCAGTTCCATCCCGAAGTTAACCATACAGAAAACGGTAAAGATATGCTCCGTTCATTCCTTTATGATGTTTGCGAATGTAAGGGTGAGTGGAAAATGGAAAGTTTTATCGACACAACTGTTGCACAGCTTAAAGAGCAGATTGGTGACAAGGGTGTAGTTCTCGGACTTTCGGGCGGTGTAGATTCATCTGTTGCCGCAGCACTTCTCAGCAAGGCAGTCGGTAAACAACTTACCTGCGTTTTCGTTGATCAGGGACTTATGAGAAAAGACGAGGGTGACTTTGTTGAGCAGACATTTACAAAGCTTTTTGATATGAACTTTGTCCGCATTAATTGTCAGGAAGAGTTCCTTGCAAAGCTTAAAGGTGTTGAAGAACCCGAAGAAAAGCGCCACATCATCGGCACAGAATTTTATAAGGTGTTCTGGAACAAAATCCGTGAAAGCTACGGCGAGGGTTATTTTGCACAGGGTACAATTTATCCCGACCGTATCGAAAGCGGTAAAGGCGATGCCGCAAAAATCAAAACACATCACAATCAGGTTGGTATCCCGGAAGATATTGACTTTGCAGGTGTAATTGAACCGCTTAAAGACCTTTTCAAAGATGAGGTAAGAGTAGTAGGTGAGAAGCTTGGACTTCCGCACGACCTCGTATGGCGTCAGCCGTTCCCGGGTCCGGGACTCGGTGTGCGTGTAATCGGTGAAGTTACAGCCGAAAAGGTTCGTATTCTTCAGGAAGCCGATGCAATTCTTCGTGATGAAATGGATAAGTGCGGTTACGCAGATAAAATGAGCCAGTTCTTCGCAGTCCTCCCGGGTGTGAAAACCGTTGGTGTTATGGGTGACGCAAGAACATATGACGAACTCATCGCTCTCCGTGCCGTTACAACCGATGATTTTATGACAGCCGACTGGGCAAAAATCCCCTACGAAATTCTAGGCAGAGTCTCCAACCGCATCATAAATGAAGTTGAACATGTCAACAGAGTAGTCTATGATATAACAAGTAAACCCCCCGGAACAGTAGAGTGGGAATAAATCGAGTTGCTTAAAAAAGCCAGTGTTTATGCGGGTTTCAGCGATTTCGATTAGTCTTTTGATAACAAATTGATAACAGTCATAGCAAGTGCCATTATTCTTGTTATCCAGTGGTTTATGGGTAACGGAACAATTAACAGGTGGCTTGCAGACTAAAGTTCGGAGCTTGGCTCTGAACAAATTCCATATTATAAACTAAGCCCTTAGCTGTGGTTAATAACCATAGTTAAGGGCTTTTTTGTCGTTGCCAAAGCATCTGTAGGGAGCTGCCAGTGGCAGGTCCTGTAGGTGCTTATTTATCTTTCAAGTGGTCTTTGAATGCTTCCACGAGAGCGTCACTTAATTCCTGTGATGGAACTTTTGCCCAACGCTGTGTGGTGTCGAACTCTGGATAATGGTAACGCCAGTTATCGTATTCTTCTCTGTTGATTTCTTCGGAAGATAGCTTGTCTGCCTGTTCTTTCCAAGCATACAGCATTTTGAGGAGTTCATATGCTTCTCTGCCTTTGTCCTTGTTGACCTTTAAGCATACCTCTCCGTCTGCTTCACTGACAGTAAGACCGTAAATATCTTCAAGGGTAAACAGAGTGTGCATAAGACCGATATAGCTGTCTATGTCAGGAACATCAAGAGCCTGTGGAGAAACATCAAGCACCTGTGCCAATGCATTTGTAAGGTCTGCTTTCGGTTTGCGTGTACCAGTTTCGTACTGTGCCAAACGCACATCAGCACTCTTTTCTGGAAAACCGATTGCTGTACCGAGATACTTTTGTGTCATACCACGCATTAGTCTGAAAAAATGTATTCTTTCGCTGATAGCCATAATGATACGCTCCTTTTATATTTAGTGAAATAAGTATAGCAGAAATGTTTAGTGGAAGTCAAGAAAAACCGAAACAAAAATGTTTAATATTTTCTTTGCAACCACTTGACAATAGCAAATATGTTTAGTAAAATAAATTACGAATTAAACAAATATGCTTAATGCGACAACTGAATGACCGTCCGAAAAGCCAAACCGCCAAGACCTCGTCGGAGCAAGTTCCGTATCGTTCGCTTGTGTGCAAGCACAAAAGCTCATTCGCTGCACTGCTCCTCCTCTTCCCCAAAAGTCTCCGACTTTTCGGGAACCCCTATACGAGCGAGCGCCTGATGTACTGCGGTGCATTGGGACAGCACAGCGCCTGCCGACAAGCAGGAGTGCCTGTTGGAACTTTAACACGGAGAAAGCGGCAAGCAAAAAATTATTTTAAGAAAGGAAGAAAAAGGATATGGAAAACAGATTTATCCGAGCCGAAGATGTGGCTCAGGAACTAAACGTATCAAAACCTTATGCATATAAACTCATCAGACAATTAAATGAGGAATTGAAAGCAAAGGGCTTTATTACGATTGCAGGGCGTGTAAATCGCCAGTATTTTTACGAAAGGCTCTACGGAGCAGGAAAGGGGGAAATGTAAATGCCGGTATTTAAGAATGAAGATAACGGTACTTGGTATGTGATGGCAAGGTATGTGAACTGGAAAGGGGAACGCAAGCAGAAATGCAAGCGTGGCTTTGCTACCAAACGAGAAGCACAGGAATGGGAAAGAATGTTCAAATTGCAGACTTCTTCAGACCTTGATATGAGTTTTGAAGCCTTTACGGAGCTTTATATCAATGATGTGAAGAACCGTTTGAAGGAAAACACGTGGCTTACCAAAGAGCATATCATACGCACAAAGATACTTCCGTATTTCGGGAAACTGAAAATCAGCGAGATTTCCACAAAGGAGATTATTACTTGGCAGAATGAAATGCTTGCCTATCGTGATGAGAAGAAAAAGCCTTATTCACAGACGTATCTGAAAACGCTGCACAATCAGTTGTCCGCCATTTTCAATCACGCTGTCCGCTACTATGAACTGCGTTCCAATCCTGCGGCAAAGGTGGGAAATATGGGACGTGAGGAACACAAGGAAATGCTGTTCTGGACAAAGGAAGAATACAAGAAATTCTCTTTTGAGATGATGGACAAGCCTGTTTCCTTTTATGCGTTTGAAATGCTTTACTGGTGCGGTATCCGAGAGGGCGAGCTGTTAGCTTTGACTCCGGCAGATTTCAACTTTGATAAGGAAACAGTCACAATCAATAAATCCTATCAGCGTTTGAAAGGGCAGGATGTGATTACTTCTCCGAAAACGAAAAAGAGCAACCGCACGATTAAAATGCCGAAGTTTCTGTGTGAGGAAATGAAAGAATATCTCGGTATGCTTTACGGATTGAAGAAGAAAGACCGTATCTTTACGGTGACGAAAAGCTATCTTCATCACGAGATGGACAGAGGGGCAAAGGCGGCAGGCGTGAAGCGTATCCGCATTCACGATCTCCGTCACAGCCACATTTCACTCTTGATTGATATGGGCTTTTCTGCGGTGGCGATTGCTGACCGAGTTGGTCACGAAAGTATTGATATTACTTATCAGTACGCACACCTCTTTCCGTCAAAGCAGATTGAGATGGCAGAAAAATTAGATGATTTAGGGAAAGGAGATTTTGAAAATGTCAGCTAAGAACAGAGATAACAAAAATCGTTGGAGGAATATCACAGTAGGGTTTCGAGTATCGCCCGAAGAAAACGAACTCATTAACAGAGCTGTAGCTCTATCAGGATTGCCAAAACAGGAGTATTGTTACCGCCGTTGCTTAAATCAGGATGTGGTGGTACAGGGCAATCCGAGAGTGTATAAGGCGTTGAAAACGGAATTTGCCACAGTCCTTGCGGAACTGAAAAGGATTGAAGCAGGAAAAGGTGTGGATGATGAACTGCTGAGTGTAATAGAACTGATTTCCATTATTCTCGGCGGTTTGAAAGGAGAGGATGCGAATGGAGAATAAAAAAGAAATGACTATTCCAAATGTATCTGCGGCAACAGATGCGGAACAGTCACTTTCCAAATGTACTGACAATAGTATAGTCAATCAGGATACGGATTTCAAGGGGTACGAGCAATCTTTTGAAGAAATGCAAAGGGAAATACTCAGACAGTTAGACCCTTCCTATCTGAAAACAGTATCAATGACAACGCTGTATGATACGGTGTTTGAGGTTCAGACACCACTTATCGACGGTCTGCTCCAAAGGGGAACTTACCTTTTCGTAGGTTCCCCGAAAGTGGGAAAGAGCTTTATGATGGCACAGCTTGCCTATCATATCAGCACAGGCACACCGCTTTGGGAGTATAAGGTGCGTAAGGCAACGGTGCTTTATTTTGCCCTTGAAGATGATTACCCACGTTTGCAGAAGCGATTGTTTCAGATGTTCGGTGCAAAGGAGACAGGCAATCTGTATTTCGCAACGGAATGTAAAACGGTCAATGGCGGACTGGAAGAACAGATAAGAGGGTTTATGAGGGAACACCCAGACACAGGCTTGATTATCATAGACACCTTAAAGCGTGTGCGTGAAGCAGGCGGAGCAGATTACAGCTACGCAAGTGATTATGATGTTGTGGCAAGGCTGAAAGCGTTGGCAGACAGTTACAAGGTTTCAATGCTTATTGTTCATCATACACGCAAACAAAAATCGGAAGATATATTCGATATGATTTCAGGCACGAATGGTCTGATGGGTGCGGCAGACGGTGCATTTGTTCTCAGTAAGGACAAGCGTACTTCCAACAATGCCACACTTGATGTTGCTGGCAGAGACCAGCAGGATATGAAAATCCATCTTGTAAGGGACAGCGAGCGATTGGTGTGGAACTTTGCAAAATCGGAAACGGAGATGTGGAAAGAACCGCCCGAACCTCTGCTTGAGAAGATAGCGGATACGCTCTTTTCGGAAAGTGACAGATGGGAAGGAACTGCTTCGGAACTTTGCGAAAGGCTTGCGGTGGATATAAAGCCGAATGTACTTTCTTTAAGGCTCAGTATCAACGCAAGCAGGCTGTTTCGTGATTACGGTATCCGTTATCAGAACAGCCGCACACACGACGGAAGAAAGGTTTCACTTTGGAAAGAAACCGAGCAGACGGCGTGACAAACGGTGTCAAAGGTGTCAATGTTTTTGAGAGCAGCACGCTGTGAAAAACATTGTCACCATCGTCACACTTTGACACCGGATAAAGTTTAGGGGAGTGTGCAGAGAGTGCCTTTTCAAAGGCGGCTCTTTGGTCTCGCCTGCTGGCTCGGTCGGTTCGCAGGCGTGTGTGCCACCGGCACACGCTCACCCCTCGGAGAGCCTTCGGAGAACGCAAAACCTGTTTACAG